>ERZ825525.62-NODE-62-length-144536-cov-11.122445_pt1 | contig 144536 bp, 111 predicted proteins | sample MGYA00519930_ERZ825525 | MGnify/ENA primary metagenome ERZ825525 (study PRJEB31778, sample SAMEA3449203) | human gut metagenome | biome: human gut; feature: human-associated habitat; material: faeces | place: United Kingdom | collected 2010/2012 ... | reverse complement strand
AATCTGTAGACTTTTTTATTCCTCTATCTCAGACACACTTTGGGGAACAGTATCTTCGATTCGGCTATCTTATCAATATAAGATAATTGCTCGAAATTATCGGTTTTAAAACCTATTTCCATTGCTATAGGCCGAAAATCTTTTAAAAAAGAATCGATATACGGAATAGCTTCGGATGCATCTAAGTCGACAATAGGCATATATATAATATTTTTATACAGAGATAATTTCTTTTTTACATCATTCACAGAACCGCGTCCTTTTAAAATGATGTAGTTTTCCATCCCGGCTTCTTTTATAATGGGTTCAATGTCTGATAAATAATCTTCACCTTTATCGATATTGACAAGAATTTTGCTTTTACAGGCCGATAATGCCTCTTTTAAAGTCGGGATAGTCTCATTAGAGAGTTTTCCGTCATTGTAACGCAATCTGAAGTTTTTGAGTTCCTTTATCGTATAGTTACTTACATATCCTTTCCCGTTTGTCGTGCGATCTATACTATTGTCGTGCATTAGGACGAAATCTCCGTCTTTGGTCTTTTGTATATCTATCTCGACCATATCTGCTCCTATCGATATAGCACTTTTGATTGCTGCAATAGAGTTTTCCGGGGCATGTCTCCAATCACCCCGATGAGCAACGACAAAAATATAATCGGGTTTATTGCTTTTTAGAATAGACAATAATGCTTCTGTCCGATTATTGGCCGTAATGGTAAGATTTAAGAGTATAAGATAAAATAATAAGTGATATTTTTTCATTAATTGAAAATATGAATTATCGATTAGACAATGCAAAATAGCGAAAATCCGAAAGAGAATACAATAAATAACAAATCAAAAAATAATAATTTATAGTCAATCTCTATATTATCCCGAAAGATTTTATAAAGAAATTATCATATATGCTATTATTTGGCATATATATTTGTTTAATTTGCATTATCGATGGTACGAGGATGAATGTTATAAATGAAATGGAGAACCTTGATGTTTTTATATAAATTCTTATCTTTGAGAAATAAAATATTTAATTATGGCATTAAAAGTTGGAGATAAAATACCTGAGATTCTGGGTTATGACCAGACGGGGAAAGAGTTGAAACGAGAAGATTTTAAAGGGAAAAAATTGGTACTTTATTTTTATCCTAAAGATAATACTCCCGGATGTACGGCGGAGGCCTGCAGTTTACGAGATGCATATTCAGAATTGCAGAAAGCGGGGTATGAAATAATAGGAGTCAGTAAAGACAATGAAAAGTCTCATCAGAAGTTTATAGAAAAACAATCGTTGCCATTTTCCTTAATAGCTGATACTGAGGTACGGTTGAATCAAGAGTTTGGTGTATGGGCAGAAAAAAAGATGGCCGGGAGATCCTATATGGGAACTTTAAGGACAACATTTTTGATTGATGAGAACGGAATCATAGAGCGTGTGATAGAAAAAGTAAATACAAAAGAGCATGCTGCTCAGATTTTGAATGGAAAATAAAATAAGATAAATATGGAGAATACAGAAGAAAAAAAAGCTCCAATGGGTAAAATTCCCGTTCCGAGTGAAAAATTGAAGGCTTTGCAGGCCGCTATGGATAAAATAGAAAAAAATTATGGCAAGGGTGCAATTATGAAGATGGGGGATGACCATATCGATGAGATTGCCGTAATTCCTACAGGTTCTATTGGTTTGAATGCCGCTTTAGGTGTCGGAGGTTTTCCACGAGGCCGTGTGATCGAGATTTATGGTCCGGAATCTTCTGGTAAAACGACATTGGCGATTCATGCTATTGCCGAAGCCCAGAAAGCCGGAGGCATTGCGGCAATTATAGATGCAGAACATGCTTTTGACCGTTTTTATGCAGAAAAATTAGGGGTCGATGTAGAGAACTTATGGATATCTCAACCGGATAGCGGAGAACAAGCTTTGGAGATTGCAGAACAACTGATACGCTCTTCTGCCGTAGATATTGTCGTTATCGATTCGGTTGCAGCGTTGACTCCTAAGGCTGAGTTAGAAGGAGATATGGGAGAATCTAAAATGGGATTACAAGCACGTCTTATGTCTCAGGCTTTGCGTAAATTGACGGCTACAATAAGCAAGACAAATACTACTTGCATATTTATCAATCAGTTGCGTGACAAATTAGGCGTGATGTTCGGTAATCCTGAAACAACGACAGGGGGGAATGCCTTAAAATTTTATGCTTCTGTTCGATTGGATATACGTCGTGTCAGCCAGATTAAAGATGGGGATGAAGTGATTGGTAATCAGACAAGGGTAAAAGTTGTGAAGAATAAGGTTGCTCCTCCTTTCCGTAAAGCCGAGTTCGATATTATGTTCGGAGAAGGTATTTCTCGTGCAGGAGAGATCATTGATTTGGGAGTGGAAAAAGGTATAATCAAAAAGAGCGGCTCTTGGTTTAGCTATGATGATACAAAACTCGGACAAGGTAGGGATGCTGCAAAGAAATGCATTCAGGATAATCCGGAGTTGGCCGAAGAATTAGAAGCTAAGATCATGGAAGCCTTGCGACCTGCAACTAAGTAGTACTGAATTTAGGAAAATCAAATATGGAATAGCAGGATTTTAGGGAGTTCTGCTATTTCTTGTTTTCGGGATCTGTTTCCGAGGGTATTTTCTTGTTTCGAGAGGTTGATAAAATAAAAGAGTCATCTGTGATATTCCCTAGATAACTCTTTTATTTTTATTGTTTTATATTGTGATAAGGAAATTAATAATCATTGAAAGAATTGTTCCCTTCAGTCATATCCAAATCGTTGTAGCCTTCCTCATCCAATTCTGACGGGTCGAAAGATTCATCACCATAGAAGTTCTCTCCGAGTCCGGTATCGGTGTTATTTGAGGTTTTTTCCAATTCTTCAAAATCCATTAGTTGAGTAGGAGGGTTACCTTTAGATTTGGAGCAAATGGCTTTATCCAGATTTTTGCCCGGAACGATTTCTCGTAATTCCATAAAGAAAGATCGTTCGGTCATGTTATCGAAAACGAAGATGAGTCGTTGTTTTTCGTCTTCCAATAATTCGCTAAGCTTGGTTTCTGCCATTACCCAAGAATCATCTTCAAAGTTGGTATCCATCTCCATTAAGGTGATTTCCGTTTTCTTTTCCCAGTCATCTTCACAAATGAAAAAGGACGTCATTTGATCCTTAGTATAGTTGACCGATTCCAGAATCGCATCATTCAGCTCTAAAAAAGTGGCCTCAGAGTCGATGCTGATTTCTCTTGCAAAGTCATCAACCTCATCAGATAGGATTAAGAATTTGAATATCATAATCAGATACAATTAGTTTATTTAAATCGTTTTTTCAGGTTTCGTTTAAAAAGAACCCCTTTGTTTATTGGGTAAAAATAATAAAAATATCTTGTATTGTATAACCCTTATCCGATTTTTTTATTCCTATTACTTACGTTGTATTTTTAATCTGTGTTTTGAGTTATTCTGTATATAAAAAGAGGCACTAAACAGTGCCTCTCGAATTTCGGAAAATATCTCTTATTTTTATAGATAACCACGAATAATTCCTCGTTGAGAGTTACGTACAAACAGTACGATTTCGTCTCTTTCTTTAGTCGCCGGTAATTCTGCTTCGATACGTTCTATTGCATCCGAGTTATTTAAGCCGGATAGATAGAGGTATCGGTATATTTCTTGAATATCACGTATGGTTTCATTGGTGAAATTACGTCGGCGCAAACCGATAGAGTTAATGCCGGCATAAGAAATAGGATTACGGGCGGCTTTGACATAAGGGGGTATATCTTTATTGATGAGTGATCCTCCTTGTATCATAACATGAGCACCTACATGACAGAACTGGTGTACAAGAGTACCGCCTCCGATAACTGCAAAATCATCGATTCGTACTTCTCCGGCTACTTGTGTCGCATTTGACATGATAATATTATCACCGATAACACAATCATGGGCAATGTGGCAATAAGCCATAAGAAGGCAATTATTGCCGATCACGGTTTTACCCTTCGATGCAGTACCTCTATTGATTGTAACACATTCGCGTATAGTGGTATTATCTCCGATTTCAGCGGTTGTTTCTTCCCCTTTGAATTTTAGGTCTTGAGGAATTCCTGAGATAACAGCACCGGAACAAATGTTACAATTTTTTCCGATACGGGCTCCTTCAAGAATTGTTACATTGGAACCAATGCGCGTCCCTTCACCGATAACCACGTTTTTATCGATAGTAACGAACGGTTCGATAACTACGTTAGGAGCTATCTTGGCTTCCGGATGTACATAAGCTAATGGTTGTTTCATAAAAGTGGGTATTATTTATTTTTTATAATCTGAGCCATAAATTCAGCCTCGGTTGTGATTTTGTTACCTACGAAAGCGTATCCTTTCATATAGGCACATCCTCTGCGTAATTCTGTCATGAATGAAATATGGAATATAACAGTATCTCCCGGAACTACTTTTTGACGGAACTTTACGTTATCTATTTTTAAAAAATAGGTCGAATATTTTTCTGGATCTTCGACTGTGTTCAATACCAATAATCCCCCTGTTTGTGCCATAGCCTCAATCAACAAGACTCCGGGAGTGACCGGTTCTTGTGGAAAATGGCCTTGAAAAAACGGCTCGTTCGATGTAAAGTTTTTTATCCCGACGATATGATTTTTCCCTATTTCGATGATTTTATCTACCAATAACATCGGATACCGATGAGGAAGCAATTGTTTGATCCGATTTACATCCATAATCGGCTCTTTATTCGGATCGTATGACGGGGCTTGTATTTCTTGCCGTTTCATTTCCTTACGGATAGAGCGTGCCAGCTGATTGTTGATTTTGTGTCCGGGACGAGTAGCTATGATGCGGCCTTTAATTGGTTTTCCGATAAGAGCTATATCTCCGAGTATATCTAAGAGCTTATGGCGTGCAGGTTCGTTATCGAACACTAAGGGTTTATTATTGATATAGCCGAGTTCATCTACATGTTTGTGAGGAACATTCATCAAATCGGCCAGACGATCAAGTTCTTCTTGTGATGTTTTTTGATCATATATAACAATTGCATTATCGAGATCACCGCCTTTTATAAGATTATGTTTTACCAAAGGTTCTATTTCTCGGACAAATACGAATGTACGGCTTGCCGAAATCTCGTCTTTGAACTGTTCCAGATCCTCCAAACAAGCATATTGATTATTGAGAACAGGCGAATCGAAATTTATCAGTACGTTTACACTAAAATGATCGTCCGGTAATACTAATATCGATGATCCGGTATTTTCATCTTTAACCTCGATTTTATCTTTGATAATGTAATAATCCCTTTCTGCTTCTTGCTCGACGATACCGGCTTTTTCGATTGCATCGGTATAATATTGGGCACTACCGTCGAGTATCGGAAATTCGGGAGCGTTTACTTGTATTAGGCAGTTATCTATTCCTGCTCCGTAGAGGGCAGCCATGGCATGTTCTATGGTACTTACGACAACTTCGTTTTTTCCCACTACAGTACCTCGTTGGGTTTCACTTACCTGATCTGCGACAGCTTCGATAACCGGTTGTTCGGGAAGGTCTATACGTTGAATTTTATACCCGTGATTTTCAGGTGCGGGAAGGAATGTGATTGTGATGTCCATTCCCGTATGCAATCCTTTCCCTGTTAAGGAGAAGCTGTTTTGTAAAGTCTGTTGTTTCATAAATATTCTCTAAATAATGCACTCTGAATGAGAAAAGGCCTTACTTTTCGAGTTGTTTCTTTAAATTTTCAATTTCTTTCTGCAACTGCTTGACGGTTTGATTTAATTCCGGTAACTTTTTTATCATTACAGTAGAACGGGCAAATTCTCTTGCCGGTACTGCCGGATAACCCAATATGCTTGTGTCGGAACTTACGTGGTTAGGAATTCCCGATTGGGCACCTATATTCACCCGGTCACCGATAGTGATGTGTCCTGCAAAACCAACCTGCCCGCCAACCATGCAATGACTGCCTATTTTTGTTGATCCTGCAACGCCCACTTGGGCTGCCATAACCGTATTTTCTCCGATCTCTACATTATGGGCGACTTGAATCAAATTGTCCAGTTTAGCTCCTTTTCTTACAATAGTCGATCCCATTGTGGCGCGGTCGATCGTTGTATTTGCTCCGATCTCTACTTGATCTTCGATGATCACGTTCCCGATCTGTGCGATTTTTACGTATGCACCGTTATGAGGAGCAAAGCCGAAACCATCAGCTCCGATTACCGCACCCGCATGGATAATACAATTTTTCCCGATCACACAGTCATGATAGATCTTTACCCCGGGATATAAAATCGTATTATCTCCGATCGTTACGTTATCACCAATGTAAACTTGAGGATAAATTTTGACATTTTCTCCTACTTTTACATTTTCACTTACGTAAGCGAACGCACCTATATATACAGACTGAGAAATTGTTGCAGACGCTGCAATGTATGTATCTTTATCGATACCTTTTTTTTCGGGGCGTGCTTGGTTTACTAAGTTAAGTAATTGTGCCAGACAAGAATACGCATCATCAACCTTAATTAGTGTCGCATTTATTTTTTGTTCGGGTTCGAAATCCCGATTTACTAAAACTATACTGGCTTGGGTCGTATAGATGTGATGAGTATATTTGGGATTAGCCAAAAAAGTCAGTGTTCCGGGTTTCCCTTCTTCAATTTTAGACAAGTTGTTCACTTTAACTTGATTGTCTCCGATAATTTCGCCGTGAAGGAAATCGGCGATTTGCTGTGCGGAAAATTCCATTCGTATTAAGTTATATTCTAATGGTTACAAAATTGTTTCATTTTGCAAATTACGCATTTTTTTTTCAAATATGACGGATATTTATCTGTTTTTATTCAAGTATGGAAACCTCTGTATTATAAAAAATTTTGCATATTCTTTGTCTGTTTAACCGGTTATGGTCCTCAGTGAGTATCAGGTAGAAATAGACTCTTAGATGCTGTCTATATTTTGCTCAGGTCAGATTTGAGAGTTTCTTTCGAGGATATTTTATTGTTTTTACGAGGAATAGTCGTAGGTTGTCTGATGAGGGAAAAAAGACCGGAAGAAAACAAAAAAATGACTTGATAATATTTTCTGCATCGGAAAATTCAAACATACTTTTAACGTATTTGTCGATTTCAGATAAAAATAAAAATGATAAATTTAATTCAGAAATATCCCACATTAAAAATAATTACTTATTTTTGCATCTTGTAAATTTTTAATTGTATTGGGCGATTTTGCGTAATACCTTGAAAATCTGATGGCTTAATTATATAACCTGTTAACTTCTTTAATTATTATGAAGCTGTTACAAGCAAAATTAGCGAGATATGATGCCCCGCAAAAAGCGAAAGCTTTAGGCGTTTATCCGTATTTTCGCGAAATAGAAAGTGATCAAGATACCGAAGTCATTATCAACGGCAAGAAAGTATTGATGTTCGGGTCAAACAGTTATTTGGGGCTGACTAATCATCCGAAAATTAAAGAAGCAGCTATTGCTGCAATAAAAAAATATGGTACTGGTTGTGCCGGATCGAGATTTCTGAACGGAACGCTTGATATTCATGTAGAATTGGAAAAACGCTTGGCTCGTTTTGTCGGAAAAGAAGAAGCGATTATATATTCGACTGGTTTTCAGGTGAATTTGGGGGTAATATCTTGTCTTACCGGAAGAGAGGATTATATTATTTGGGACGAACTCGATCATGCTTCGATTATTGAAGGTCGTCGTCTTTCGTTTTCTACTCAGCTGAAATTTAAGCATAATGACATGGCCTCTTTGGAAAAGGTCCTGAAATCTTGTCCCGAAGACAAAGTGAAATTGATTGTTGTAGACGGTGTGTTCAGCATGGAAGGGGATGTTGCCAATTTGCCTGAGATTGTTGCTTTAGCAAAGAAATATAATGCTGCGATTTATGTAGATGAAGCTCATGGGATCGGAGTTTTCGGGAGACAAGGACGAGGAACTTGCGATCACTTCGGCGTAGCTCAAGATGTCGATTTGATTATGGGAACATTCTCTAAATCATTCGCGTCTTTAGGTGGTTTTGTCGCTACCGACTCTATTACGGCAAATTATTTGCGTCATAATTCTCGGTCCTATATATTCAGTGCCAGTATTACACCCGCTTCTACGGCGGCGGTGTCTGCCGCTTTGGATATTATGGAAAGTGAACCCGAACGTATAGAGCACCTTTGGGAAATGACTCATTATGCGTTGGACGGTTTTCGTAATATGGGGTGTGAGATAGGCAATACATCTACTCCTATCATTCCGCTATTTATTCGGGATAATAATAAAACATTCCGCATTACTCGTGAACTTTTCGACGAAGGGGTGTTTGTAAATCCGGTAGTCTCTCCTGCCGTACCCTCAGACAGTACATTGATTCGATTCTCTTTGATGGCTACACATACAAAAGAACAGTTGGATTTTGCTCTTGATAAAATCCAAAAGTGCTTTAAACGGTATGACTTGTTGAAATAGTTAAAAAAATCGATTTTTTAAATTCATAATTTTCCCTCTATTCAATTATAATATAAGAATAGAGGGATTTTTTGTATTGGTCTTGTCATGATATTGTTCTGCAAGGATTGCGGTATTCATCCGGTGTATATCCTGATAATTTTTTAAATAATTTGCAGAAATATTGTTGGGATGGATAACCTAATTCTCGGGCAATACAAGAGACTGTTTTATTCGTATTGCAAAGACGTTCTTTTGCCAGATGCACACGTCTTAATTGAATATATTCGGCTATACTCATTCCTGTTTCGTGATTAAACAGATCTTCGAAATATGCAGAAGACAGATTCAAATTATTTGAACAGTAGTCGGAAGTGGGTAGACCTTTTTCCGATATTTTATTCATAAAGAAATATTCATCGATCAACCTTTTAGTTTTTTGTATTATACATCTGTTCACTTCTGATCTTGTAATAAATTGTCGGGTATAAAAACGTTTGCAATAATTCAAGAGTAGTTCGATTTTTCCTGAGATCAAGATATTGGTGTATTTGTCTATGCCCCAGTTCAATTCATCAGAAATATCTTCGAAGCGTGTCGTGAGAATTTTTTTTTCTCGTAATGAGATGTGTAAAGATTCGTTCTGTCGATAATTGAAAAAGGAGTAATCGTTAAAATGTTTTTTTATAGCAGAGGTGTTGATCAGATTTGCATGGAAAGACAAAAATATGCTTTTTTTATAAAAACTCAAGTCTTCTGATGTTAAACAAGACAGAGAATATTCAGGAGATAAGAATATTACGCTTGCATCTTGGTAATCACAACACAATCTTCCGAAATCAGGGCATGAAGATCTGCCTTTTAGTATAATACGGTAAAATCCGGTTTCTATAAAAGTATTCGATATATCGGATAAACAGCCTATGTTTATCAACGGATGTATTGTTTTGCTGTGTAACGATTTGTCACATTGCACTATCATGTCTACCTGATAAATTTTCGTTGTTCTTAAACCTGAAGCTTTCTGTATTCATTCGGGGTGTACCCCACATTTTTTTTGAATATGCGATTAAAATGTTGTGAATATTGGAATCCCAGTTCATAAGATATCTGACTAATCGTTTTTTCTGTCCCGATAATCATCTCTTTGGCAAGATCTATGATTTTATTTTGTATATATTCTTGTGCTGTTTTTCCGGTCTCTCTTTTTATTAAATCTCCGAAATAGTTGGGAGAAAGGCACACTTTATCTGCAAAATATTTAACAGAAGGCAAACCGTCTACTTTAGGTTTATTATCTGCAAAATATTCTTCAAGTAAATTTTCGAATTTTGAGAGAATATCTTTATTGACAGTCGATCTTGTAATAAATTGCCGTGCATAGAACCGCATGCAATAATCTAATAATAATTCGATGTTTTTTGATATTAAGCATTTACTATAATTATCTATCGGATGACTAAGTTCTATACTTATTTTTTTCAAGCAGTCGAGAAAAATTTCTTTTTCTTCTTCTGACAAGTGCAAAGCCTCGTTCGAAGCATAGGAAAAGAAAGAGTATTGTTTTATATTCTTACCTAATGATGTACCTTTTATCAAATCCGGATGAAATAAAATACCATGAGCACTTAGTTTTATTCCGTCTGTAATTTCTGTTTCGACGACTTGTCCGGGAGCAAAACTGGTAACAGTACCTTCTTGGTAATCATAAATCTGCTTTCCATAGCGAATATCTCCGCATTTGGTTTCTTTCAGAAATAATGCATATAGTCCGTAATTCAGTGTGAAATGAGTTGGAAATTTTGTGGCTTTCGATAAATCTACTACACCTACTAACGGATGTAGTGTTTCAAGACCGAATAATTCGTTATACCGATCTACTGTGTCCAACTTTAAGATTTTTTCCATAGCGCTTTATTTTATTCCGTTACAAATGTAATCAATATAAACATGAGTGCCGCTTCTCTTTATTCGGAATCAGTAATTATGTTACAACTATCCGTAATATTTACACAAATATCTGTATGGAGGTAATTTTTTTGTTTCTGGGATTTCTTAAAATTTGAGCTTATCTGACCTCAAAATGTTTTGAAAATAGATTTTATTCTATTTTGGATGACGTGTTAAGTAGATTAATATGTCTAAAGCATGGGATTCTACGTTAATATCAGTACCTGGAGAAGAACCAATTATATTTATCTTTGTTTTTTGAGTAATAATTTGTTTGTAAAATAAAAAGTTATGGGATTGATTATTTACATTATCGGTATTATCGCAACGGTTTATGCGATTATGGATGTTTTTAAAAAGAACATATCTACAGCTTGTAAATTAGGAGTGACGATAATTCTGTTGCTTACGAGTTGAGGATTGTTGTTTTATCTATTTTATGGGAAAGATCATATCGAAGAATGGTGTAAATCGTAAAATTAAAGTAAAAGCAAAGAATTTAAATTCTTTGCTTTTACTTCATAAATACGAAATAAACGGCCAGTATCAGACATATAAAAGCTGCAAAATGATTCCAGTGTAAAGCTTCTCCTTTAAAAAGAACGGTAGTAAATATGGTGAAGACAATAAGAGTGATGACTTCTTGAATTACTTTTAATTGCATTAAGCTGAAAGGTCCTCCGTTCCCGTTAAATCCGATACGGTTTGCCGGTATTTGAAATGAATATTCGGCGAGAGCAATTCCCCATGAAAATAAGATTACAGCGTATAAAGGCCAGTTCGAAATGACTTTCATTTCTTGAAGTTTCAGATGACCGTACCATGCAAAAGTCATAAAAATGTTCGATACGGTTAATAGCAGAATAGTGTAAAGTCCTTGCATGTTATAATTGTTTTTTTATGTTGTGTTGTTTTATGAGTCTGTCTTAATTTTGCTCGGGTCGGGTTCTATAAATCCCGGTAAGTATTCAGGTTGTATATGGGTCATGCTATTCCATATATGGTTACGTACTTGAGGACTTATTTTTTCTAAGTTTCTTAATACCTCTTTCATTTCAGTACGATTTGATGATTTTTCATAAGGACAGACTTTTTCTTGTTTGATATATCCCGATAGTTGTGATAATCGGAGGAGGTCTTTTTCCTCTATCAGACAAAGCGGACGGATAAGAGTCATTTTAAATTTACTCATCGATAAACGAGGAGGCATAGTCCCGAATGAGCCTTGAAATGCCATATTCATAAGCAAGGTTTGTATTATATCGTCTTGATGATGCCCCAGAGCTATTTTATTACATTGCTGTTCTTTGGCTATGGAGAACATCGCTTTGCGCCGATACCATGAACAGAGGAAACAAGGAGATTTTCGTTTGTCGTTTTCGGGATCGAACTCCGTCGTGTATTCGAGGAATGGAATGCCCGATTGTTCACAATGCTTTTTCAAATAAGACGTATCGCTTTTATATGAAATATTTTTCATACGTATGTGGACGGCTATTGCCGTAAATCGGGGAGAAAATATTTTCATCCGTTTTCCTAACAACTCGACCAGAGCGAGAGAATCCTTTCCTCCTGATAATCCGATAAGAATGCGGTCTCCGTTTTCTATTAACCGATACGATTCTATCGCTTTTTTTATTTTTCGGTCAAGGTGATATAATAATAGATCCTTTTCACTTTTTTCAGCCATACCCCTCTCTGTTTTTTTAAGCTGACAAAAGTAGTATATTTTAGATGATCGGAGAATCGGATTTAGGAAAATATTTTTATCTTTACCCTCATAATTTTATAATCAGAACATACATAGAGGTGATTGTTACGCAACCGTATAAAATTTCCGGAGAACGGTATCTGAAACTTCTTTTCCGGCAATATTGGAAAAGAAACTGGGGCTGGTTTCTTTTGCCGGTATTTATTTTATTGGCATTGGCTTTTCATACTTCAGATGTCATATATGTAGTTGTTATATTGGTATTCGGGGCATTTCCTTTTTTGTTGTTAAATGCCTATTTTAAGATCGCTACTCGCCCTCATAACCGTTTTCTCTTATTAGAGAAACAGTTGGATATGGATAATGAGCAGATGATTTTTCATTTTGAAGATGATAAAACGGAAACTGTCAGGTGGTCTGATGTAATTAATGCAGAACCGTTCTCGTCATACTATCTGCTGTACCTCGATAAGAATCGTTTTTTCTATATTCCTAAGAATATATTTTGCAATGATGAGGATCGCATTTGGTTCGAACAGGAGATTTTGTTTAAAATAATGTATCGGAATAGGCAAAACATTCCTTAAAAAAGAATATCTTTGTGTATCATCATATTGGATGTGATAAAAAACTGGAAAAATGAGATTGGATATATTGAAACCTTTTATTATTTCTATTGTTGCCTTGAGTTGGAGCATATCGCTTTGCGGACAGGGTTTAGAACGGGCAAAAGAATTATATAAGGCCGGTAAATTTGCAGAGGCTAAACCTATTTTTGAGGAAAATATTCGAAAGAATCCTTCTAATTCGAGTTTGAACCAATGGTATGGTGTTTGTCTTTTTGAAACCGGAGATTATAAAGCAGCCGAGAAGTATCTTAAATATGCGGCATCCCGTAATATATTGGAATCATTTCGTTATTTAGGAAACTTATATTATTTGGATTATCGTTTTGAAGACGCTTTGAGCCAATATAATAAATATTTGGAACAATTGAAGAAGAAAAAGATGAATACGGCGGAGGTGGAGAAGTTGATTAAAAATGCCGAACGAGCCGCCCAAATGCTTCGACGTGTTGAAGAAGTCCAGATAATCGATAGTCTTATTGTAGATAAAGCATCATTCTTTAAACATTATAAACTTTCTTCCGAGTCGGGAACACTGCATGATTACAATACGTTTTTCAATCTTTCATCGAAAAATAGCAGTACTGTTTATCAAAATCAGCGGGGTGATAAAATCCTTTATGGAGCGAAGACAGCAAAGAACGGGTATGATATTATGACTCGTAGTAAATTGATCGATGATAATTGGGGCGAAGAGATAGCATTACCTGCACCGGTTAACTCTTCGGCAAATGAAAATTACCCTTATTTGTTATCGGATGGGATAACGCTCTATTTTGCGTCTTCCGGTGAAGAATCATTAGGGGGCTATGATATATTTGTCACTCGTTTGAATTTGAATACAGGGAATTACTTGGTTCCTGAAAATATGGGAATGCCTTTCAATTCGATTTATAATGACTATATGTTGGCTATCGATGAATTGAATAATGTGGGATGGTTTGTCAGTGACCGTTTTCAGGAGGAGGATAAGTTGATCGTCTATTTATTTATTCCGAATACGGAGAAAAAGATTTATCGGGGAGGAGATGAAGCTCGTGCTCGTTCTTTGGCACGAATCAGTGCGATTAAGGATTCGTGGATAAAAGGCGCTGATTATAAACCTATACTTGAAAAGATTGCCCGTATAGGCAATCCAGATGAAGGTAATACAAAAAAGGGAGATTTCTTGTTTCAGATTAATAACAGAATTACTTATATCACATTAAAGGATTTTGATAGTGATGAAGCCCGAAACTTGTTTATTAAAGCACAAGACATTCGGAAATCGATTCAAGAAACTGAAGATAAATTACAGCGATTGAGGAATGAATATCGACTTGCTCAGAACAAGAAACCGTTTGAGTCGCAGATTGTCAGATTGGAGCGAACTTTACTTAAACTTTATGGCCAACCTGAAGAGTTGGAGGCAAAAAGCAGAGCTGAAGAAATTTCATACCTTATCAAAATGCAGAATCAAAAGAAACAATAGTAGAAACCGATTATGGGAATGGATATCTTTATTATTGCCTTATTGATTTTTATAGGGTTGGTAATGGTTATTCTGGAAGTCTTTTTTTTACCGGGAATAACGATTGCCGGAATCAGTGCCGTTCTTTTTTTTGTAGGAGCTGTTTTTTATGCATTCATGCAATTGGGCGAATTTGCCGGTTATATTACGATTGCTGTTTCGGTTATCGTAACCATTGTCGGAATAGTTATATTTATTCGCTCTCGTAGCCTTGATCGGATGGCTTTGAAGACTACGATAGATTCTGTTGCTCCTACGTTAGTTTCGGATCAAATAAAAGTCGGAGATGAAGGAGTTACTTTGTCTCGTCTTAATCCGATGGGGTCTGTCTTGATAAATGATGTTACTGTAGAAGCCCGTACACGGGAGGATTTTATCGATGAGGATACTCCGGTTGTCGTTGAAAAAGTAGATCGGACTACAGTGATTGTGCAGAAAAAAGAGAATGAAAAACAGGTATAAATTAAAAATGTAAATTTTATGGTGGAAATCAGCTTTTTGCTACTGATCGTTGTTATTGTATTAGTAGTAATTTTCTTTTATTTTGTTCCGTTTCTATTGTGGATATCGGCGATAGTATCCGGTGTCAATATCTCTCTTTTACAGCTTTTCCTGATGCGTATTCGTAAAGTTCCGCCGCAAATTATCGTACGGGCAATGATCGAGGCGCACAAAGCCGGACTAAACGCAATAACCCGAGATGAATTGGAGGCTCATTATCTTGCCGGTGGTCATGTAGAACGTGTTGTTCATGCTTTGGTATCGGCGTCTAAAGCGAATATCGATCTGGGATTCCAAATGGCGACGGCCATCGATCTTGCGGGTCGTGACGTATTTGAGGCGGTACAGATGTCGGTAAATCCGAAAGTGATAGATACTCCTCCGGTTGTTGCTGTGGCAAAAGATGGAATACAACTGATCGCTAAGGCTCGGGTAACTGTACGTGCGAATATCCGTCAGTTGGTTGGTGGAGCTGGAGAAGATACTATTTTGGCTCGTGTAGGAGAGGGTATTGTCTCTTCTATCGGTTCATCGGAATCCCATAAATCTGTATTGGAAAATCCGGACTCTATATCTAAATTGGTTCTGAAAAAAGGATTAGATTCGGGAACTGCATTTGAAATACTTTCTATCGATATAGCCGACATTGATATAGGCAAAAATATCGGTGCCGGTTTACAGATCGACCAAGCTCAAGCAGATAAAAATATTGCTCAAGCAAAGGCTGAAGAAAGGCGAGCAATGGCCATAGCCCTTGAACAGGAGATGAAGGCGAAAGCTCAGGAAGCTCGGGCTAAGGTGATAGAGGCTGAGGCCGAAGTTCCGAAAGCTATGGCTGAAGCGTTCCGGTCGGGTAATCTTGGCATAATGGATTATTATAAAATGAAAAATATAGAGGCGGATACGACGATGCGGGAAGCCATAGCGAAACCTTCAGCCGGCCCTTCTAAATAAGAAAATATTTAATATAGAATATTAGTGAGGTGCATTTCAAAAGTCGGACGTAAGACTTTTGAGATGCACTTCGTTTTTTATTTTTAGCCGTACAACATGTTGATGTGAGGTTTGAAGTGTAGAATTTATCTACAAATATGTGGAGTGGTATCAATATCGTATATTTTCTTATCTTGAAATTATTTATCTGATAATCATTTATTTATTATTCTTTTCTTTATAAGGTATCATTCTTGTAGTATAATTGGTAGACAGTTTATAGATATTGTGTTGCATTTAATTTTTAGAGTAAAATAAATAAGTGCAAGTGAAGGGTTCGTATCTATTTTATACTTACTTTTGTAATATAATGAGGATAAAACGATCAAATTGTTACGATTATGTATATGGAACAGATTTTTCGGACTCTGCAGGAATTGGAGGAACTGTTGAAACTAATAGATAAAAGTTCTCCGGAAGTTCCTGATATCTTATATAAACTGGCGGTAGAAAAGGCAGAGGCCGTTACCGAAAAAGTAAAAGGTTTACCAAGTGTGAATTCTGGTATTCCTGAAGATAAGATGGTGTCCGGTAATGATAGTGAGGATGTTATTGTTGATACATGCGCTTGCGGCGGAGAAAAGCGCATGGAAACAGAAGAACCGGAAACATCGGCGACTCGATCTGATGAGAAGAGTTTTCAAGAAAAGAAGGTTGAACTTGTGCAAGATTCTTTAATGATGGAACAAAATTCGTTGGATTTTGTTGTTACAGGTGGGATGGAAGAGTCTTGTCCCGAGTCTGAAAATCTGAGTGCAGTTGAAAAAGAGAGAGAGTTGAAAGATATTCGTAAGTTGATGAGTTTGAATGATAAATTCCGTTTTAGACGTGAGTTATTTGTCAACAGCGATGAGGTGATGAATAATACTCTTGAGGCGTTGAATGAAATTTCTTCTTTTGAAGAATCGGTCGCTTTTCTTCAGGATCAGTTTGGCTGGGATATAGAAAATAATGAGCCGGCTGTAGAATTTTTTAATATTTTGGAGAAACGTTTTACTAATTGATTTAGCATGGCAAAGCTCTATGTAGTTCCTACCCCGGTGGGAAATCTTGAAGATATGACGATGAGAGCGATCAGAGTATTGAAAGAAGCGGATTGTGTTTTAGCAGAAGATACCCGTACAAGTGGTATTTTGATGAAACATTTTGATATAAAAACCCGTATGCAGTCGCATCATAAATTCAACGAGCATAAAACGGTAGAAGGACTTGTTGCCCGATTACAAGGGGGTGAAAATATAGCACTCATATCGGATGCCGGTACTCCTGCAATTTCTGATCCCGGTTTTTTATTGGTTCGGGAATGTCGGAAAGCAGGAATCGATGTAGAATGTTTACCGGGTGCGACAGCATTTGTTCCGGCTTTGGTTGCTTCAGGACTACCGAATGACAGATTTTGTTTTGAAGGCTTTTTGCCTCAGAAAAAAGGTCGTTCTACACGTTTGTCCGAATTGGCGAACGAAACGCGTACGATGATTTTTTATGAATCTCCTTTTCGCTTGTTGAAGACATTAATTCAGTTTGCTGAAGTATTCGGTGCAGATAGAGATGCTTCGGTAAGCCGGGAAATATCGAAGATCCATGAAGAAACTGTTCGTGGAACATTATCGGAAATTATTGCTCATTTTACTGAAAGAGAGCCGAAAGGTGAATTTGTAATTGTGGTAGGCGGTCTTCCGGGTAAAACAAGATATGTAGAAATCTAAAAGAAAAAGTTATGAAAAAGTTTTTTTTGACAGTTGCCGTAATAGCTTCGACATGTTTGATTTCTTGCCAAGGAGGCGGAAAAGAGGTTCAGAGGCTGAAGCAAGAAAATGATTCTTTGATGCAGGTCAATGTCCAGACAAAAGCGGATTTTGAAGAAATGTTGCAATTGATGAATGAAGTCGAGGATGGATTCCGTCAAATGAAAGAAGCGGAAAATTATCTTATCGTGCAACAAAATGCAACGGGTGATGTAGATAAGACGACTCGGGAGAAATTAAAGTCGGATATGCAGTTAGTTGCCCAGACTTTGAAAGAAAATAAAGAAAAATTGGCACGGTTGCAAAGTCAGTTGAAAAACAGTAAATATCAGTCTTCTCAGTTAAAACAAACTGTAGATCGGTTGTCTGCAGAAATAGAGAGCAAGACGGCTATGATTACTTCATTGCAGGAAGATCTGGCAAAACGGGATATTCGTATTAAAGAACTCGATGATGCTGTTTCAGATCTTTCGGGTAAGGTGACAGATCTTTCTCAAGAAACCGAAGAACAAAAAAATACGATTTCTACTCAGGATAAAGAATTGAATACTGTATTTTATGTATTTGGAACTACCAAGGAGTTGAAAGAACAGAAGATTCTTTCCGGTGGTGGTTTGTTTAAGGCAAAAGAGGTGATGAAAGGAGATTTCAACAAGGATTATTTTACTAAGGCCGATTTGCGAACGTTAAAAGAGATTCCTCTTGAAATGAAAAAAGCAAAGATTCTAACCAATCATCCCGAAGGCTCTTATTCTCTGGTAAAAAACGATAAAGGACTTTTGACATTAGTGATTAGCGATCCTCAAAATTTCTGGAGCTTATCTAAATATTTAGTAGTAAATGTAGATTGATCTCTCGATTCGGATAAAGTTTTATAGATAGATGCGGAAATAACCTCTAAAAATGTTATTTTCGCATCTATTTTTAGGGGATATAAGTAAATGAAATATCAGAATATATTCGTTGATTTGGATGATACGATTTGGGATTTTCGTACGAATTCTAAAATTGCATTAGAAATAATTTACGATCGTTATGGGTTGAGTGAGTATTATCCGTTGTTTGATGAATATTATAGAGTATATAGCGAGAAAAATACGGAGTTGTGGTCTTTGTATCATCATAATCGTATCAGTAAAGAGACACTAATTGTAGAGCGATTTCGTTACCCTTTGCAGCGGGTGGGAGCATATAACGATAAACTGGTTTTACAATTGAATGCAGATTACCTGTCAGTATTGTCAGAGCAAGGAGAACTTGTTCCGCAGGCAAGGGAGTTGCTTGATTATTTGAAAAGCCGTTCGTATCGTTTGCATATTATCAGTAACGGTTTTAAAGAAGTCCAGTTTAAAAAGATGAAATCAGCCGGAATAGAGAGCTATTTTGAGAAAATAATATTATCGGATGAGGTCGGAGTCAATAAACCGCATCCTGATATTTTCAGGTATGCGTTGAATAAAACCGGTTCATCGAAAAATACATCGTTAATGATCGGAGATAATTATGATGCCGATATTTTGGGAGCTATGCGGAGCGGTTTAGATCAAGTGTATTTTAATCCTCTTCAGAAACAAATTTCGGATGAATTTCCTACTTATGAAGTACAAACATTATCTGAGATCTGTGATATATTGTAGAAAAACAGACTTCGTGGTAATTTCCGGATTTCGGAGAAATAAAATCGGGGCTAGTTAATTCTTTGATTATTAATCAGCCCCGATTTATATAGATTAGAGTCTAAATTTAAGTGAACTCTTATAGTTAATATTTGGTGCTTTGTACGGCTTCGATCAGATGCTTGAAATCTTCAGGGTAAACGTCACCGATATTGCCGATACGGAAAGTATCTGCTTGAGATATTTTTCCCGGATAGATGACGAATCCTTTTTCTTTTAGCTGAGCATAGAAACTCTTAAAATCAAAATCTTTTTTCGGATAGAGGAAAGAGGTAATAATAGGAGATTGTATATTGTCGGGCAATAATGTTTCGAAGCCTAAAGAACGCATACCTTTTACCAAAATGTCGTGATTCTCACAATATCTTTTGTAGCGGGCTGTGACACCTCCCTCTTCTTTTAACTCTTCCATGGCTTGTTTAAATGCTCGTACTACATGAGTCGGGGAAGTAAAACGCCATTTGCCGTGACCTTTTTCCATGGTTTCCCATTGATCGTAGATATCGAGAGATAAGGATTTGGATACACCTTTACAGTATTTAAGTTCCGATTTCCGGGCAATAATAAAGCCGAATCCGGGAACACCTTGGATACACTTATTTGCACTGCTGATCATGAAATCGATACCGAGTTCCTGAACATCTAAAGGAACTCCGCCGAAACTGCTCATTGCATCTACAATTAGTTTTTTCCCGTGCATTTTTACAATATGGGCAATTTCTTTCAGTGGATTCAGTACTCCGGTAGTAGTTTCACAGTGAACTATTGCAACGTGCGTAATCTCGGCATTATGGGCAAGATAGTCATCTACGTACTCTACAGAAACCTGTTCTGTTTCGTCAAAAGCCAGCATGTCATAATGGATACCATGATATTCTGCAATGTTACCCATTCTGTCACCGTATGCACCATTGCTTAGTATAAGTAGTTTATCTCCGGCTTTTATGGTGCTTCCGATAACAGCTTCTACACAATAAGTTCCGCTTCCTTGAAGCAATATGGAGGTGTATTCATCTGTCGCTTTGGTTGCCAGTTCGACAAGAGATTTTCTTATTTCTTCGACAATATGGAGGTTATAATCTTCGTCCCATGTACACCAGTCGGTCATCATGGTTGCTTTTACAGATTCGGATGTCGTAAGCGGTCCGGGAGTTAGTAAAATATAGGGTCTCATAATAATTATTATTTAGAATTGTTGTTATTTAGTTTTTTATTTATAGTGTCGATTACGGACGGAAGTTCTTTGATCGTATCAACCACGAAGTGTGCTCCGGCATCGAGCATACGTTTTCTTACTTCGGCTTTGCGTGTTTCCAGTTCCTGATCCGGCATGTCGGCAACTTCTTTTTCTGTCAGTCCCATTTCGTTACTGCCGAGTATTACACCGACAGTCCACACTTTAGCATTCCGACCTTCCTTAATATCGGCGATAGTATCACCGTATTTCAGAATATAATCGACAGACGGGATATCGAGATCGATCATATTTTGATATATCATATATGGATAAGGGCGTCCGGCAGGCAATCTGTCGGGAGTTACGCAATTGTCTGTTTTATACCCTTTTGCAGCCGCATTTGGTAATACTACATCCATCATAGCTTGAGTATAACCGGTTGTAGAGCCGATTTTTAGGCCTTGAGATCTGAGATTTTGCAGAGTTTCTATAACACCGGGAATCGGATCTGTATAATCAGCCAATGAAGCGAAAAGATAACCTTCAAATTTTTTATTCATGGCAATAACATCATCTTCTGTCCATTGGCGGTCATAAACTTTTTCAAAAGCGTCTCCGATACCGTCCATTTTGAAAAGTTCCCGGATGTGATCGATTTTAGCCATTCCCATCGGTCGGCGGGCTTGTTCCATGCTTATCGTAATTCCAATTTCCTTAAAAGCTTTTAGAAATGCCGCAACAGGAGCAAAACAACCATAATCGACTGCTGTTCCGGCCCAGTCCATAATGATACATTCAATTTTTTTCATAAAACTGTTATTATGTAATTTATTATTTCTTTATTCATTAAATTGTTTGTGATCTTATGATCAGAACATTCTCATTATCGTTTTTTGTAGAATCTGCAGATATCGATTTTTTGTTTTCCGGTAATCTTTCTTTTTTGTACCGTTGTATTATATAAATAGCAGAACCGCAGAAAGCAATGCAACAAATAATGCCGACATAACCAGACATAAAGTTATAAAATTCGAGCCAGTTGATATCCGGATTTAAAAATTCTTTAAATATTAAGACGAGTACTGTTCCTGTATAGCCGATAAAGTCTAATGTAATGATGAAGAATCCGACATTCCCTTTTATCTTGAAGCAAGCGATAAAGCGGTCGAAAAATATGGTTTGAAAGCTGAGATAAACTGTATAGAGCGAGAGACTTTGAAGAAACAGCCATATGATAGGGGAAATTTGGAGTGAATTGTAGTTGAATGCGATAAAACTGAGTGCTGCAGTTCCGCAAGAAACAAGTCCTAACAAAAAACAAAGCACTTTTACATTACTTTTTATTAATGACATCAGGCCAAACATTAAAAGGATTATTACTGTTACGCTTGCATCTACTTTGGCAAAAGCCCACGATGAAAGTCCTGCGGCTTTTATATCCAGAATTTTTACAAGGAAATCTTCTTTTATATCCTGTAAAACTGTGATGAATAAATTGGCAAAAAATAACATGACCAATACGGGCATGAAGTTTTTGAATATATTGATACGAGCTTTTCCGTCTAAGGTTACTCTCTCTGTCCGCTGTTCGATGTCCTCTTTTGTCGGCTGCGGCATACGTGTCATTAGCCATCCTAAAAAGGATAATAACGGAAATGCAAAAGCTCCGATTAAGGCTGGCATCCAGAATTCTCCGATTCCCAAATTATTCATAACGAATAGTCCGATTGATTTTGCTGTTCCTGAACTGACGGCAATACTCAGCCCCATAAGGCTGGCCAATAAGTCTGTGACTCTGCGTCCTTCGAGAAAACTAAAAATGACTCCCCACATGCATCCTAATGAGAGACCGTTGAAAAACAAGGCGAATACATTGAAAGGGCGAGGTAATGCACCGAATAATATCAGTGATAATTCGGCTACAGCCACGGATGAAATAATAAATTTCAGTCGGTTTTCTTTTTTTAATTCGGATATTAGCTTGATACCGATTAATTTTGAGATGAGATATCCTGATATTTGAACAATGCTGGTAGCCGTTTTATAATCCATCCCGAAAAAATCGAGTCCGTCAAAAGTTGCGGCCGTAAAAGGTTTACGCAAGGCATACACTAATGAATAAGAAAGAAGAGCAGTACCTCCGGCCCAAAGTATAAATAAGAAGTCAGATAATTTCTTTTTAGAGATGATTGTTGTTTTATTATCGGTAACCATATTGCATCTGTTGATTTTTCGATTTCGATGGCAAATATATGGGTGGTTTATAATACTAAAAATGAATATTTATTATTAATAAAGTTCATACATACAGTGTTTTATAAAGTAACATTAATGTAATATTAATGCAATGTCTATATAATATAATGGGTGTTTACTTGCAAAGTATTTTGTTAAACTGCCTATTGTTTGTATTTATATGAATGATCTATTGGATATATATAAACGTATTGAATATTTACGTAATAAGGGTGTGAAAATGAAAGAGATAGCAGATCATGTCAATATGGCGGCCAGTGTTTTGTCTTCTCTTTACTCAAGTGTTCTTCCGACTTTTGTGAGTTGTGTTAAAAAGGATATGCCAGAAGAGGACGCTTTAGATTATGCCCTTTCGCAAGTCAATAATGTTTCGAAAAAGCGTTTGTTGGGAAATTTGACAGAATTGAAAGAAGCCTTGTTCGAATTAGAGCCTACAATAAATAGCGGACAAAAAGATAATCCGTTTATGAATATGTTAACGGAAGAGATGTTGCGTTCTGCCCAAGATGTGTATAATTATAGCGGTATATATATTAGTTATAGTCTTTCATCATCTTCAGATTCGTTAAAAATAGAACCCTATCTTATTACCCCTTCGGAGAATAACGATTATGTAAAGGTTGCTCACATGAGCGCGTATAATACGACACATTGGGGGGTAGGTATATTCAGTAACCATCAGAATTCGTATATCATGTTCAATGAACGGGAAACTCCGCAAGTGGCTTTGTTCACGATTTATTTGCAACTGCCGATGTATGAATATCCTCGTATGTTAAAAGGACTGTATCTCTGTTTGGATTATAACCGTAATCCGATAGCGAGACGGATACTTTTTATAAAATATTCGGATAGTACTTGTATGGATGATTTTCTGGAGTTGAAAGGAGAGCTTGTTCCTAAGGATAAATTGACGGAAGAACAATTACATTATTATAATTATACATGTCAAGAGGGAGATTACATTAAAACCTGTACCGTCCCTTCTCCTCAACTTAACGAGAAAGATTTGGAACGGGAGAAAAAAATGTTGAAAATATAGTTGTCTATTTTAAATATTCTTATTTTTGAACAAGTTAATGTAAAATAGTTGTTGATGGGTTGTGCTGTTTTTAAATTACGATTCGGGGTTATCGGGACGAATTTTATATCGGACTGGTTGTTGGAAGGTGCTGCAAAGGATACTCGTTTCGAGGTGACAGCCATTTATTCCCGTTCACAAGATACAGCAGATACTTTTGCTGAAAAGCACAATATTCCGCACACGTTTGTTTCATTGGAGAAGATGGCTTCGTCACCTTTGATCGATGCCGTTTATATTGCATCTCCTACGGCGTTGCATTCCGAACAAGCCGTCCTTTTTATGGAACATGGCAAGCATGTATTATGTGAGAAACCTTCCGCTTCTAATGTCCGTGAGCTTAGTCGGATGATTGAGACTGCAAAGAAGTATGACGTTGTATTTATGGAGGCCATGAAATCGACATTGATGCCGGGATTCAAAGCCGTTTTGCAGCATTTACCTGAAATAGGGACGGTACGACGTTATTTTGCATCCTATTGTCAGTATTCTTCACGCTATGATAAGTTGAAAGCGGGTGAGGTCATGAATGCCTTTAAACCGGAACTTTCCAATGGTGCAGTGATGGATTTGGGAATCTATACCATTTATCCTCTGGTTGTTTTATGGGGACGACCGCTCGGGATTTCAGCGACCGGGACATTGCTTTCAACCGGTGTGGACGGGCAAGGTGCTGTAAATTTTGAATATGAGGATAAGTGTGCTACGATATTGTATTCTAAAGTTGCAGATTCTCTGCTTCCGTCGGAAATACAGGGTGAAGAGGGGACTATTGTTATTGATAAGATACAATCTCCGGATCGGATTCTTTTGAAGTACCAGAATGGAATCTCTCAAGATATTTCTGTTGCCGACCGGCAAAATGAATATTATTATGAAGTAAAGGAGTTTATCGATTTGGTGCAATCCGGAGATAGAGAGTCTTCTGTTAATTCTCATCTGAATTCATTGATAACTCTTGAGATCATCGATGAAGTACGTCGGCAGTTAGGTGTCGTATATCCCGCAGATAAAAATTGATTTTTTTATATAATACAAGAAGAACTCAGACAATATGCCTGAGTTCTTCTTGTATTATATTGTATTATCTTGAAATTAAAGTTTGACGGAAACAACTTTTCCGGTATAATTTACAATTTTTGAGCGTGAATCGTTTTCTTCCATTCCGATACCGGACTCGGTAGATGCGAGTACGACCTTGAATCTCCTTTCTTTGAGCATCCCGTTGAAGTTGCCGTTTCTCTTTCCGATAGATAGCGTAGAAGTGGAATCGTCCCATTTGAAATCAATAGTTGAATAATTCCCTTTTTCGTAATTGTAATTATCTCCTTCATCTTCGTATAATGTGAAAGTTGCATTTTTACCGGGATAAATGCGGATTTCGATGGGAGTGTCCTTTTTTTCTTTTGCATATTGCACTTTAGGTCCGAATGGTACAATCGATCCTGCTTTGATATAAATAGGCATAATGTCGATAGGAGTCTCCTTATTTATAGATTTTCCTCCGGATATTTTCTCATTTGTCCAGAAATCATACCATTCACAGCCGGAGGGAAGGTAAACTTTTATCGATCTGATTTGTTTGAAATCGACTTTAGCATCAATATCTTTTCCAAAGGTATATTGCGGTTCTAAAACAGGTGCAACAAGAATCGATTTTCCGAATAAAAATTCAGTATTAAGATCGTGGGTGTGCTTATCTTCTGCGAAATCGGCAAATAAAGGCCGCATAAGAGAGGCATCGTTTTGAGTTATTTCCCATGCTGTCGAGTAAATATAAGGTAGCATTTTGTAGCGTAAGTGAATGAATTTTTCTTGTGCATCGAATGCCCAAGAGCCCCTCTCCCCGAAAAGGAAAATCTCCCGTTGAGTTGAAGTCCCGTGAGAACGCATCATTCCTAAGAATGCTGCAAATTGTGTCCATCGAGTATATAGCTCTTGATAGGCTTGATTTTTGTTGCCACCCGGATATTGATGGACGGTGAAACCGCCGATGTCGCAATTCCAATAAGGAATACCGGTCATGGAGAAATTCAATCCTGCCGGAATCTGAGCTTTTAAAGCGTCCCAATTCCCATCTATATCTCCTGACCAGGAAATTGCTCCGGTTCTTTGTTGTCCGGCGAAAGCTGAACGAGTTAGAATGAAAACTCGCTTGTCATTGCTTGTTTTACGTTGATTTTTATATACACCTTCAACAGAGACTAAAGGGAAAGCATTATAATAATTTCGGTATGACCCTAAATAGCAGGCTGAGTCGAGATGAGTTTCATTTTTGTCTTGGTATTCCGGTTCTGTTGCATCGAGCCACCAGCCATCCATTCCGATAGAGAACATATTTTTATTGAAATATTTCCAATAAATATCACGGGCTTCGGGATTGAACGCATCATATACCCGAACTCCGTTGTTCGTGGGAAATGTCTCGAAATCGAATAGCATATTTCTGGATTTTAATTCTTTGTAGATATCAGTTGTCGGACCGAAAGAAGGCCAAATCGATATAATTAATCGGGCATTCATGTTGTGTATCTGAGAAATCATCTCTTGTGGATTAGAAAACTCCGGGTTATCGAACGCTATAGCATTCCAATGTTTATTATCGTTGCTCCAATATCTCCAATCCTGAATAATGCCGTCGATCGGAACTTGCATGTCTCGATATTTCTTTAGTATTTCTACGATCTGTTTTTGAGAAACATATCGTTCCCTGCTTTGCCAAAATCCGAATCCGCTTTTGGGTAACATAGGAACTTTCCCGGTTAACTGGCGCATCGCTTTCACGACACCGTCCGTACTCTTCCCATACATGAAATAGTAATCGCTACAATTTCCTAAATCAGAATCAAAAACTGTTTCTTTAGGGGAATCGATAAAGTGGGTAGGGGAATAGTTATCCAAATAAACGCCATATCCTTTAATAGATTGGAAGAACGGGATACAGATCACTGTGTTTCGTTGTCGCAATAACTCTTTTTGATTCCGTTGATTTAGTTTCCCGTTTTGTATCTGTCCCAATCCATATATCGGTTCATTTGTATCGAGATTAAACGTTTGTTTTACTTGGTAAGAATCTTTGTCCATATCTTTACGGGGAGAAAACTGTGTGCTTTTGTCCTTTAGGAGTATGTTCCCTTTAGAGTCCTTAAAAATGATCTCTCCGGTATTGGTGTTGACCGATACATTTATTTCATTGCTTTTTATTGAATAATTGTTCTCAGATTTATTTCTGGTTAATTGTACTTTTTGAGGTTTTTGCAAGACGACCAAAGATTCTTTTAGAGGAGTTCTGTTTTGTGGATATTTTAATATTCTGACAGTAGTCGGAGAGTAAAATGTTATTTCCGTACAAACTCCTTTTACAAAAATTCTGTCTGGATGTTTTGTCGCTGATGCGAGAGAACTTCCCGTAAATAAAAGAGCGAGCAAGACTAAAAATCGGTTTTTTAGATTTTTCATGTGCATAGTGTATTAGTGTGTATATTGAATTTGTATTTAATGTATTGGTAGATTGATGGATATAAACAATGTTCTTGTATTTTTCTGGTTTGTTTGATTGTGAATTTTATATTTTTATGTCAATAAAAATATAAAATGTTGATTATTAAATGATATATATTTCTTATTATTTAACATCTTAGTGCTTAATGTCGGGATAAAGCGATAAATAAAAAAACAAGGATATTCCCGATTTGAGAATATCCTTGCTGAATCGATTAGGAAATATTTATTTATATTCTTCCCAAGCCTTTATTTCGAGATCTTCTATCGGAGTTGTGCAGAATGCCGTAATAAATGCAGAAGCGAGGCGGGAGTTGGTAATCAACGGTATATTTAAATCTATTGCCGCTCTTCTTATTTTATATCCGTTGTCCAATTCTCCGGCGGTCAAGTTCTTGGGAATGTTCACCACCATGTCGATCTCTCTTTCATGCAATAGTTCGAGCGCTTGAGGATACCCCTCTTCTCCGGGCCATGCTACCCGAATAGAAGGAATATTGTTCTCTGCCAACATGAGATGCGTTCCTCCGGTAGCAAAGAGTTTATACCCTTTTTTGTACAAAAGTTCAGCTGCAGCGAGCATGTCTACCTTTTGTTTAGCAGTTCCGGTAGAGAGAAGAATATTTTGTTTCGGGATTTTATATCCGACCGAGAGCATCGATTTTAGAATAGCATCGTTTGTGTCGCTACCGAGACACCCGACTTCTCCCGTACTTACCATATCTACGCCCAGTACCGGGTCGGCCTTTTGTAGTCGGGAAAAGGAGAATTGAGAAGCTTTGATTCCGACATAGTCGATGTCGAACAATGTCTTGTGCGGTTTCTCGACCTTTTTCCCCAACATGATTTGAGTCGCCAAATCGATAAAGTTGATTTTCAGAACCTTGCTGATGAACGGAAAACTTCGGGAAGCCCGCAAGTTGCATTCGATCACTTTGATCGCATTCCCTTTGGCAAGAAACTGTATGTTGAACGGTCCGGATATTTGTAACTCTTTTGCGATCGATTTAGATATGCGTTTTACCTGTCGGATGGTCTCCATGTACAGCTTTTGGGGCGGGAATTGTATTGTCGCATCTCCGGAGTGTACGCCGGCAAACTCGATATGTTCGCTGATGGCATACGCAATAATTTCTCCTTTATCGGCCACGGCATCCATTTCTACCTCCTTGGCATGTTCGATAAATTGGCTTACCACTACCGGGTGTTTCTGAGATACATTGGCTGCCAATTTTAAGAACCGTCCCAGTTCGTCGTCATTGGAACATACGTTCATCGCTGCACCGGACAACACATAGGAGGGGCGTACCAGTACCGGAAATCCTACCTCGTCGACAAATTGGTGAATATCTTCCATCGATGTGAGTTCCCTCCATCTGGGCTGGTCTATTCCTAATCGGTCGCACATGGCCGAGAATTTGTTCCGGTCTTCGGCATTATCGATGCTCTTTGCCGATGTACCTAAGATATTGACGCCTTGAGCATCGAGTTTCAAGGCCAGATTGTTGGGAATCTGTCCTCCGGTCGAGACTATGACGCCATGCGGATTTTCCAATTCAAGAATATCCATTACCCGTTCGAAAGTAAGTTCGTCAAAATACAGACGGTCGCACATATCGTAATCGGTCGATACCGTTTCCGGATTGTAGTTGATCATTACGCTGCGCCACCCTTCTTTGCGAATCGTATTCAAGGCGTTTACCCCGCACCAGTCAAATTCTACCGAGCTTCCGATGCGGTATGCACCCGAGCCCAAGACCACGACCGAACGCCGGTCGCCGAGATAATGCACATCATTTGCCGTTCCGTTATAGGTCAGGTACAAGTAATTGGTGTGTGCCGGATATTCGGCTGCTAACGTATCGATTTGCTTTACTACCGGGACAATGCCTTTCTCTTTCCGAAGATTTCGTACTTCGAGCAGATGCTGGTCGATGTCTCCCTGATCTTTAAAAACCGCCCGGGCGATCTGGAAATCTGAAAATCCCTGTTTCTTAGCCGTTTTTAGTATTTCTGTCGGTACAGTTTCCAATGTCGAGAAGGTTTCGAGTTCGTTAGCCGTAAGTATGATACGGTTTAGTTTTTCCAGAAACCATTTATCTATCTTGGTCAGTTCATGGATCTGGTCTATCGAATAACCTTTTCGCAAAGCCTTGCTGATAACAAAAATCCGTTTATCGGTAGGTTCTCTCAACGCTTTATCTATATCGGGTATTACCAGCTCTTTATTTTCGACAAACCCGTGCATGCCTTGTCCGATCATGCGGAGTCCCTTTTGTATGGCTTCTTCGAATGTACGTCCGATAGCCATGACTTCTCCCACAGATTTCATGCTGCTGCCCAGTTCACGATCTACCCCGTGGAATTTACCCAAATCCCACCGAGGAATTTTACATACGATATAGTCGAGAGCCGGTTCGAAAAAGGCCGACGTTGTTTGTGTTACCGAGTTTTTCAGGTCGAAAAGGCCGTACCCTAATCCTAACTTTGCCGCAACGAATGCCAAAGGATATCCGGTCGCTTTCGAAGCGAGGGCCGAAGAGCGGCTTAAACGGGCATTTACTTCAATGACCCGGTAATCTTCCGAATTGGGGTCTAATGCATATTGTACATTACACTCGCCGACAATCCCGATATGTCGTATAATGCGAATAGCCAGTTCCCGCAGTTTGTGATATTCGCTGTTGGTCAGAGTCTGTGAAGGAGCTATGACAATGCTTTCGCCCGTATGGATTCCCAGTGGGTCGAAATTCTCCATATTACATACGGTAATGCAATTGTCAAATCTGTCGCGGACAACTTCATATTCGACCTCTTTCCATCCTTTCAGAGATTTCTCGACCAGCACTTGCGGTGAAAACGAGAATGCTTTCTCTGCCAGCTTGTTCAGCTCCTCTTCATTATCGCAAAAGCCGCTGCCAAGTCCGCCTAAAGCATAAGCCGCCCGGATGATTACCGGATATCCGAGTCGTTTTGCCGCAATGCGGGCGCTCTCGATATTTTCTACGGCTTCACTCTGGATGGTTTTTACATGAATCTCATCTAACTTTTTGACAAAGAGTTCCCGATCTTCGGTATCCATGATGGCCTGTACGGGAGTCCCCAATACTTGTACATTATATTTTTCGAGTATTCCTTTTTTGTAAAGTTCCACACCGCAATTCAGTGCAGTCTGCCCTCCGAAAGAGAGCAAAATCCCGTCCGGATGCTCTTTTTCGATAACTTTTTCTACAAAAAACGGTGTTACGGGGAGGTAGTAGATGTGATTGGCTACGCCTTCCGATGTCTGTACCGTAGCAATGTTCGGATTGATCAGTACGGTCTCGATACCTTCTTCCCGAAGCGCTTTCAAGGCTTGAGAACCTGAGTAGTCGAATTCTCCGGCTTCTCCGATTTTCAGAGCTCCGGAACCTAATAACAAAACTTTCTTAATTGTGCTCATATATTTGTCGGACAATTATATCATTTCTATAAATCGGTCGAATAAAAATTCTGTGTCGGTAGGGCCGCTGGCAGCTTCGGGGTGGAACTGCACCGAAAAGAACGGCTTGCTTTTGTGTCGGATACCTTCGTTCGTCCCGTCGTTCATGTTGATGAACAGCGGTTCCCATTCATCGCTTAACGTATTGTTGTCGACTGCAAATCCGTGATTCTGCGATGTAATGTAACATTTTTCTGTCCCGACCAAACGTACCGGCTGGTTATGGCTTCTGTGTCCGTATTTCAATTTATACGTACTTGCTCCTCCGGCTTTGGCAAGGAGTTGGTTTCCCATGCATATTCCGAAGATCGGGCGCTCTTTTTTCAAGGCTTCCCGTATGTGTCCTACCGTTATTTCGCAAGTGTCGGGATCGCCCGGCCCGTTCGAAATAAACAGCCCGTCGTATTCGATCGTGTTGAAGTCATAATCCCAGGGCACTCTGATGATTGTGACATCACGTTTCAGAAGACACCGTATTATATTGTGTTTTACACCGCAATCGACCAACACGACTCGTTTCTTCCCGTTCCCGTAAGTAATGATTTCCCGGGTGCTTACCCGTGCAACTTGGTTGATTTTATTCGGGTCGATAAAATCGATCTCATTTTCATCGGTAAAAACGATTTTACCTTTCATACTCCCTTTCTCTCGCAGCAATTTGGTGAGTTCCCGGGTATCGACTCCGGTGATTCCGGCAATCTTTTCTTGTTTCAGCCACTCACCTAAACTTTCTACGGCATTCCAATGACTGTAATTTTCAGAGTAGTCTGATACGATAATGCCGTCAGCATGTATCTTTTCAGATTCGAGAAAAGTAGAGATATTTCCGGAGAAACTCTGTGCGGGAACGCCATAATTCCCGATGAGCGGATAGGTCAATACCATGATCTGTCCCGAATAAGACGGGTCGGTAAGACTCTCAGGATATCCGGACATTGCTGTATTGAATACGACTTCTCCGGCAATCGGCCTTTCGTATCCGAAAGAGATTCCGGAAAATTTGCTTCCGTCGTCCAGTATTAGTGAAACATTTTTTTGTTTTTGCATTTTGAACTTTATAAATTCTATATTAAAATTCCTGTTCTACATAGTTAATAAAAGCCTCGTTTACCAGTTTCATTCCTCCCGGTGTAGGGTAATTCCCAGAGAAATACCAATCTCCGGGATGGCCGGGACAAGATGAGTGCAGACCTTCTAATGTTTGATAAACAATTTGCACTTCAGCTTTTGTGTCTGAAGGAGTAAGCAGTTCCGCTATCTTTCCTGAAATTTCATTAGCGGTAAAAGGCGCGTATATTTCTTTCACGTGATTGACCATTTCGGTTTTGGGTAAATTACGCTGGGCAATACATTTTTGATATACGTCGGCTATTAACTGTTTCATATTTCGTTCTTTCAATAAAGCTATTGCTGCTCTAAAAGCGATAAACTCTTTCATTCGAGACATATCTATACCGTAGTAATCAGGATATCTTACTTGTGGAGAAGATGATACGATAATGATTTTTTTAGGATGCAGCCGATCTAATATGCCTATAATACTTTGTTTGAGAGTAGTTCCTCTGACGATACTGTCATCTATGACGACCAGATTGTCTGAATAAGGCTCTACACTGCCGTATGTGATATCATATACATGTGCGGCGAGATCGTTTCGGGTATTTCCCTCGGCGATAAATGTGCGGAGTTTTATATCCTTAATAACAGCTTTTTCGAATCGGATGCGCATCGATAATATGTGTTCGAGTTCCTGTTCCGACACTCCGTTTTTTAACGTTGTAAGATATCTCTTTTTTAGTTGGTTCAGGTACACTTCGAAGCCTTCCAGCATGCCGTAGAATGCAACTTCCGCAGTATTGGGGATGAAAGAAAAGACCGTGTGATCTACGTCGTTTTTTATTGCATCGAGTAACGGTTTTACCAGATTTTTTCCTAATTGCTTACGTTCCTGGTAAATATCTTTGTCGCTGCCGCGAGAAAAATATATCCTTTCAAAGCTACAGGCATTGTTCTTTTTAGGAGAGTTGATTTGTTCCGTACGGATATTCCCTTTTTTATTTACGAATAAAGCCTGTCCCGGAAGCAATTCTTTTATAGAATCGCTTGACAGGTTAAAGGCTGTTTGTATGACCGGACGTTCCGATGCCAGTACTACGACTTCGTCATCGGCATACCAAAATGCCGGACGAATGCCCCACGGATCACGAATCGAAAAACATTCTCCGCTTCCCGTAATGCCGCAGATCACATATCCGCCATCCCATCCGGGGGTAGTTTTTTTCAGAACGTTTGCCAGATCGATTTGATCTTCTATGGCATACGTAATATCCATTCCTTCCAGGCCTTCGTTTTCACATTTTGCATATAATCTTTCGACCTCTCGGTCGAGTCTGTGTCCTACCTCTTCCAACATGATATATGTGTCGGCATATTTCCGGGGATGCTGTCCTTTAGCCGTAATTTTTTCGAATATCTCATCGACATTGGTCAGATTGAAATTACCGCACAAACTCAGATTTTTTGCTCTCCAGTTATTGCGTCTTAAAAAAGGATGTATATATGAAATCCCCGATTTTCCTGTCGTACTGTAACGGAGATGTCCCATATAGATTTCTCCGGCAAAGGGCAATACCTGTTCGGCATATTCAGCGTTGTGCAACTGTGTCTCTGTCAGAGATGCGTAATTAGAATGTACGGCCTCGAATATTTCGGTAATGGCGCTTGTTCCCAAAGCTCTTTCCCTGAACATGTATTCTTCTCCCGGATTGGCTTGGAGTTTTACGCAGGCCAATCCAGCGCCTTCTTGTCCTCGGTTGTGTTGTTTCTCCATAAGCAAATAAAGCTTATTGAGTCCGTACATCCATGTCCCGTATTTTTTTTCGTAATATTCGAGCGGTTTTAGCAAACGTATCATTGCTACTCCGCATTCATGTTTTAATTCTTCCATCTCTTTTTAGAATCATTTTTATTCTACGGTTACCGATTTTGCGAGATTCCTCGGCTGATCTACATCTTTCCCTTTGCAAATGGCAATATGGTATGCCAGTAATTGAAGAGGAATTGTCGTGATTAACGGATCGAGGCACGGTATTGTTTTCGGTAATTCGATACAAAAATCGGCAATATTTTTAATAGTTGTATCACCTTCTGTCACAAGGGCTATTACTTTCCCTTTTCGAGCTTTTATTTCTTGTATATTGCTGATTATTTTTTCATATTGGTTATTGTGCGTCGCTACGACTACAACCGGCATTTCGGTATCTATCAGGGCAATTGGTCCGTGTTTCATTTCTGCTGCCGGATAACCCTCTGCGTGGATGTATGATATTTCTTTTAATTTGAGAGCTCCTTCTAAAGCGACCGGATAATTAAATCCTCTGCCTAAGTAGATAAAATTATGTGCATAGGTAAATATTTGTGAAAGATTGGCTATGCTGTCGTTTTTTTCGAGAACCTTTTTCATCTTTTCGGGTATTGTGCTCAGCTCATGTACTACTTGTCGAAATTCTTCATTACCGATACTGTTCTTTTCTCGTGCCAAAGTAAGAGCCAACATTGTGAGAACTGTAACTTGACCGGTAAATGCTTTTGTAGAAGCAACACCGATTTCCGGTCCTACGTGTATGTACGATCCGGTATGTGTAGCTCTCGGGATAGAAGATCCGACAGCATTGCATATTCCGTATATAAATGCTCCTTTATTTTTAGCTTCTTCGACTGCAGCTAATGTATCTGCTGTTTCTCCCGATTGGGAAATAGCAATAACGACGTCACCAGGATTGATGACGGGATTTCGATACCGGAATTCGGAAGCGTATTCGACTTCTACCGGGAAACGGCAAAATTTTTCGATGAGATATTTCCCGATAAGAGCGGCATGCCAAGATGTACCGCATGCTACGATAATAAATCTTTTTGCATGAAGCAGTTTTTCTTTATGATCGATAATGGCGGATAGTGCAATATCAGTCCCTTCTATGTTAATGCGTCCTCGCATGCAATCGTGAATACAGTCGGGCTGTTCGAATATCTCTTTAAGCATAAAGTGGGGATAACCTCCTTTTTCGAGTTGTCCGAGGTTTAATTCTATAGTATTGATTGTCGGGTTTACGGCAATATTATCTTGAGTTACGATCTTCAATTCTTGTCCGCGGTGTATTACAGCGATCTCTCCGTCTTCTAAATATACTACTTTATCGGTGTATTCTACAATGGGAGTAGCATCTGATGCGATAAAATATTCATCTTTTCCTATTCCTATCACCAACGGACTGCTTTTTCTCGCTACGATGATTTCGTCGGGATTATTTCGATTTAAGATGGCGATGGCGTATGCTCCGATGACTTCATGTAAAGCAAGCTGTACCGAAGTCAGTAAGTCGAGGTTATGGGATACTTTGATATATTCAATTAATTGTACCAGAACTTCTGTATCGGTGCTGCTTTTGAATGTATATCCTTTTTCCTGTAATTTCTCTTTAAGGACTGCATAATTCTCAATGATACCATTATGTATTATAGCCAGATTTTCAGATTCCGAATAATGAGGATGTGCATTCGCTTGACATGGTTCTCCGTGGGTAGCCCAGCGTGTGTGCGCTATTCCTATAGTTCCACTAATATCTTTTTGAGTGGTAAAAGCTTCCAAGTCTGAAACTTTCCCTTTTGTCTTATAAACATTTAATTGTTGATTATCGCTGATGAGTGCTACACCTGCACTGTCATAACCTCTGTACTCCAGCCTTTTCAAAGCTTTGATAAGAATTGGGTATGCGTTTTGAGCTCCAATATATCCTACAATTCCACACATAAATGATTGGGTTAATTTATTTCGGCACAAAGATAATTATATAAAATGACATTTTGATCTTTTATATATAAAATAATGAGCAAAAAGATACTTAAAATGAAATATGTATTTTAAAAAGTTAATTTGTAATTCTGAATAGAAGAAATAAGTTATCTTACTATTTCGTTTCTGAATTCTCCTCTTTTTCATAATTTGTTATTTGTGGATTGTGTGATATTTTAATCTGTAAGATCAAATTTTTTTTAGATTAATAATGTCGAAATCATAAAAAAGAAAAGAATAGAATTTATTAATTTTGTTATTTCTATTTCCTGCGAAATCTATTCATGCAATTATCTGTTTTCTTGAATAATTTTATTCATAATCCTTTTCAATTTTTTTTGTGATCAAGAAATAATATCTTATAATTATTCCATTTTGTGTGCATATAAGTAATATTTCGTAATAAATATGGTAAATGAATATCCGATTTATAATATTTCGTTTTTAAAATAGAAAAAAGTTTACATTCTTAGTAGTTATTTTTCAAAACGATATATATTTGCGAATAAATAAAGCAAAAAAGATTGTATTATTTATTTATATTGTCAAAATGATATATTATGTATCGAGTTGGATTTACTAAAATGCAAGGTGCAGGGAATGATTATATATATGTGAATACATCGGTTTTTCCGATTAGAAATCCTGAAAAATTGGCAATAAAATGGAGCAAATACCACACAGGTATAGGCAGTGACGGGTTGGTGTTGATCGGCAATTCGGATAAGGCAGATTTTAGTATGCGCATTTTTAATGCAGATGGTTCGGAGGCTAAAATGTGCGGGAACGCATCTCGGTGTGTGGGAAAATACTTGTATGACAATCATTTGACAGATAAAACGGAGCTTTTGCTTGATACTTTATCGGGCATAAAATTACTTAAATTGCAGGTTGTTGACGGAAAGGTAACTTATGTCACGGTAGATATGGGTATTCCGGAGTCAATTTATATTATGTCTGAGGGATATGCTGGTTGCATGATTGATATGCCGATAATAGTAGGGAAAAAGTCCTTTAAAGCGACGGCAATATCTATGGGGAATCCTCATTTGGTGATTTTTGTTGATGATGTCGATCGAATCGAATTAGAAAAAGTGGGGCCTATGTTGGAAAATAATCCTTTGTTTCCCGATCGGATCAATGTGGAGTTTGCTCAAGTGAAAAATAAAAATTCTATTAGAATGAGGGTCTGGGAGAGGGGGTCGGGAATTACTCAGGCTTGTGGAACGGGTGCTTGTGCAACGGCAGTGGCAGGTTTTATGACAGGACGTACAGAACGAATTTCTTCCGTAAATATGGATGGCGGAGTGTTGACGATATGTTGGGATGAAGAGACCGATCATGTTTTAATGACCGGAGATGCCGTAAAAGTTTTTGACGGAGAAGTAGAAATAGATTAATTTTTTTAATGCAGAAAGAATATGGCGCTCGTAAATGAACATTTTCTGAAACTTCCGGATAGTTATTTATTTTCGGATATAGCTAAGAAAATAAATACTTTTAAGGTAACCCACCCGAAAGATAAGGTGATCTCTTTGGGGATAGGGGACGTTACACGACCTTTGCCGAAAGCTGTAATCGAAGCTATGCATAAAGCAGTAGATGAAATGGCGGTTAGGGATACATTCAGAGGATATGGTCCTGAACAGGGATACAGTTTCCTGATTGATGCAGTCATAAAAAATGACTTTGTTCCTAAAGGAATCCATTTTGAACCAGGGGAGATATTTATTAATGACGGAGCAAAAAGCGATACTGGAAACATTGGAGATATTTTGCGGCATGATAATAGTATCGGAGTAACTGATCCTATATATCCGGTATATATAGATTCTAATGTGATGTGTGGGAGGGCCGGAACGTTAGAAAATGGAAAATGGAGTAATGTGACTTATATCCCTTGTCGGAGCGAGAACGGTTTTATTCCCGAAATACCGGAGAATCGTATCGATATTCTTTATCTCTGTTATCCGAATAACCCTACCGGTACGGCACTTTCGAAACAAGAATTGAAAAAATGGGTGAATTATGCTTTGTCTAATGATACGTTGATTCTTTTTGATGCTGCTTATGAGGCTTATATACAGGATTCGGATGTTCCGCATTCTATATATGAAATTAAAGGTGCGAAAAAATGTGCTATCGAATTCCGTAGTTTTTCTAAGACAGCAGGATTTACAGGTGTCCGTTGCGGGTATACGGTCGTACCGAAAGAGGTAAGTGCCGCTACTCTTACTGGAGAACGGATTCCTTTGAATCGATTATGGAATCGAAGACAATGTACAAAATTTAATGGAACGTCCTATATTACCCAACGGGCAGCTGAAGCTGTCTATTCTGCCGAAGGACAGATGCAGGTAAAAGAGATTATTCAGTATTATATGACGAATGCTCGTATTATGAAAACCGGACTTTCCGAAACGGGTTTGGAAGTATATGGCGGGGAGAATGCTCCGTATTTATGGGTAAAAGCACCGGACGGTCTTTCTTCATGGAAATTTTTTGAGAGAATGTTGTATGAAGCGAACGTTGTCTGTACTCCGGGAGTAGGTTTCGGCCCATCCGGAGAAGGATATGCCCGTTTAACGGCATTCGGTGATCGGGATGACTGCATGGAGGCTATGTTCCGGCTAAAAAAATGGTTGCGTTGATTTATTAATTTGTAAAAACAATCAAACAATAGGTATTATGTCAACATTGAGATTTAGAGTTGTAGAAACCGCTTTTACTAAAAAAGCGGTGGATGTCGCAGTTCCGGATGAGAGACCTTCGGAATATTTCGGTAAATATGTGTTTAACCGGGCGAAGATGTTTAAATATCTTCCGGAAAAGACATATCGGAAATTGGTCGATGCAATCGACAATGGTACTCCCCTTGATCGTGAAATTGCCGATTCTGTGGCAGAAGGAATGAAAAAATGGGCTATCGAGATGGGGGCTACTCATTATACTCATTGGTTTCATCCTTTAACCGAAGGTACTGCGGAGAAGCATGATGCTTTTGTGGAGCATGACGGTAAGGGCGGTGTTGTAGAAGAATTTTCCGGAAAATTATTGATTCAGCAAGAACCGGATGCTTCGAGTTTTCCGAATGGAGGTATTCGTAATACGTTTGAGGCTCGCGGATATTCGGCTTGGGATCCTTCATCGCCTGCTTTTATTGTAGATGATACACTTTGTATTCCTACTATTTTTATAGCTTATACCGGAGAATCGTTGGACTATAAAGCTCCTTTGTTGAAAGCCTTGGATAGTGTCAATAAAGCGGCCGTAGATGTATGTCATTACTTCGACCATAATGTAAAAAAGGTCTTTGCATATTTGGGTTGGGAACAGGAATATTTTTTGGTTGATGAAGGTTTGTATGCCGCTCGTCCAGATTTATTGCTTACAGGACGTACGCTTATGGGGCATGAAAGTTCGAAAAATCAACAGTTGGAAGATCATTATTTCGGGGCTATTCCTACACGTGTAGCAGCTTTTATGAAAGATCTCGAGATAGAGAGTCTGAAGTTGGGTATTCCGGTGAAAACTCGACATAACGAGGTCGCTCCCAATCAATTTGAATTAGCTCCTATATTTGAAGAGTGTAATCTTGCAAATGACCATAATTTATTGATTATGGCTTTGATGCGGAAAATTTCTCGTCGGCACGGATTTCGAGTTTTGCTTCATGAGAAACCTTTTAAGGGTGTAAACGGATCGGGCAAGCATAATAACTGGTCTTTAGGAACTGATACCGGGGTTTTATTGATGGCTCCCGGAAAAACGGCAGAGGACAATTTGCGTTTTGTGACGTTTATTGTAAATGTTTTGATGGCGGTTTATCGTCATAACGGATTGTTAAAAGCCAGTATCTCTTCTGCTACCAATGCCCATCGTTTGGGCGCGAATGAAGCTCCTCCTGCTATTATTTCGAGTTTTTTGGGGACGCAATTGACTCAAGTACTCGATCATCTTGAAGAGAGTTCTAATGATGAATTGATTGCGTTGAGCGGGAAACACGGGATGAAGTTGGACATTCCTCAAATTCCGGAATTGTTGATTGATAATACCGACCGTAATCGGACTTCGCCTTTTGCTTTTACAGGAAATCGTTTTGAGTTCCGTGCTGTAGGCTCTGAGGCGAACTGTGCTTCAGCTATGATTGCTTTGAATACGGCTGTTGCAGAGCAATTGATAGAGTTCAAATCTGAAGTAGATGCCTTGATAGCGAAAGGTGAACCGAAAGTCTCTGCTATTTTAGATGTCGTGCGTAAATATATAAAAGAGAGTAAACCAATTCATTTTGACGGTAACGGTTATAGTGAGGAATGGAAAGCTGAGGCTCTGAAAAGAGGTCTGGATTGTGAGACCAGCGTTCCGGTTATTTTCGATAATTATCTGAAGGAGGAATCCGTTAAAATGTTCGAATCTACCGGAGTAATGACCCGTAAAGAATTGGAAGCCCGTAATGAAGTGAAATGGGAAACTTATACTAAAAAGATACAGATCGAGGCGCGTGTGTTGGGAGATCTCGCCATGAATCATATTATTCCTATTTCGACGAAATATCAATCTGAACTTATCGATAATGTTTACAAAATAAGAAGTCTTTTTTCTGAAGATAAAGCCGTTTTATTGTGTGGTAAGGATTTGGATATTATCGAGGAAATCGGACATCGGGAATTAGCGATAAAAGAGAAAGTCGAAGAGATGATCGAAGCACGTAAAAAGGCTAATAAAATTGCCGATGAAAGAGAAAAGGCGATAGCATACCATGATACGGTAGCACCCAAGTTTGATGAAATCCGTTATCATATCGATAAACTTGAACTGATCGTGGATGACCAAATGTGGACTTTGCCGAAATATCGGGAGTTGCTTTTTATTCGTTAGAAAAAATAAGGATGTTCAATTTATTGGAGATGCCTTTCGGAAGAGGTATTTCTTATAGGATTAAAATAAATGAAAAAGAAACGGTCGAGAATAATCTCTTTCCGACCGTTTCTTTTTTATATAGACGGATTTTATCTCCGTTTATTTTTTTGTTGTTGTCTCAAAGCTGCTTGTTGTTGTCGTTGAGCCTCTTCCAGACGAGCCATAAATCCTGATTTCTTGCGAGGTTTTTTCTGATTTTCTTTAAGTTGTGCAAGAACTTTTTCTTCATTGATACATTTACGGAATATGTAGGTCTGGATAATTGTGATCAATGTAGAAACAAAATAATAGTAACTCAACCCTGAAGCGTAGTTATTGAAAATGAACAAGAACATTAAGGGCATGAGATACATCATGACTTTCATACCCGGCATTTGCTGGCTTCCGCCGGTATTGTCCATATTGATCTTTGTATATAAAATATTCGTAATAGTCATTAACAGACAGAACAAACTGATATGATTTCCGAAATACGGAGTAATCAAGGGTATATAGGCATCCCAACTGAATATGGCATCATAAGATGATAAATCTTGAGCCCAAAGGAATGATTGTTGTCTTAATTCGATAGATGAAGGGAAGAATGCAAACATTGCTAATAAAATCGGCATCTGCAATAACATAGGCAAACATCCGCTCATCGGATTGATTCCTGCTTTGCTGTACAAGTCCATTGTCGCTCTTTGACGATCTATAGCTTTGTCTTGTCCCGGATATTTGGCGTTTATTTCTTCGATCTGAGGACGCAATACCCGCATACGGGCGCTGGACATGTAGGATTTAAATGTAAGCGGAGCTAAGAATATTTTGATGATGATTGTCATCAATAGAATGATGATTCCGTAATTTGCAATGTATTTTCCTAAGAAAGTAAATATGGGTATGATTATCCATGTGTTGATCCATCGGAAAAATTTAAATCCCAGCGGTACAAGTTTATCCAGATCGAGGGCTTTGTCATCATCGACGCCTTTGTCATAGCTGTGTAATAGAGGATAAAGGTTAGGTCCTAAATAAAAACGAAATCCCGGTCCGTTATTATCCGCCGGATTATAATCCACTGTCGTTTCTGTATGGAAGTTTTTCAAATATGCCGGATCATTATTCATTCCTGAACGAATGAGAGCACCATTGAATTTTCCGTCAGGTATCAGAGCTGATGAGAAAAACTGATTCTTATATCCGATCCATTTAAGTCCTAACGAAATGGTCTCCTGTTCATCTTTAGATTCACTCAAATGGTCGACGTCCGAACCTACGAATTTATAATATAATGCACTATTTCTTTCTTCGAACATGCGCCCTTTTTCCTGGCTGCGCAGGTTCTGATTCCAGAATAAATCCAGACTTGCCGTATTACCGGGAAGAATAGTTTCCATTCCTTTTTGGCGGATATCCATTTTGACCATATAACTGTCTTCCGGTAAAGTATAGACAAGATCAAAGAATTTGCCATTACCGAAATCGAGCCGCATCGTTACAGATTTCCCGTCTTTTCCTGCAATAGGTTTAAAGAAAAGATCGGTCGTGTTTACAATACGCCCTCCGGTCTTGAAAATAAATCCGTATTCGTTATCCTTTTCGTCGAAAAGAGTAAGAGGCAGCGAGTCATGAGTCTTGTATTTGTTTAAAGTAGCTTCGGTTAAAGCTCCTCCTTTACTTGAGAATGAGAGAGATACAAGATCGTTTTTCAGATTTATTTTTTCATTTTCTCCTGTCGTAAAGTCCGAAAAGATTCCGAACGCTTCTTTCATTTGTACTTGACGAAGAGAATCCTCGTTTAGAACGGTGATAGTCGAATCTGCATTACCGGCTACCATTTGGCTTTGTTGTATCTCTTCCAGTTTTTTCTGTTCAACCTGAGCAATGGAGTCGTTTCTGCGTTGAAGTTCTTGCAATTGTTCGGGTGTAGGTTTTGTAAACCACGAATAGCCGAAAAGAACGGCAGCGATAAGAACAAAACCAATAATCGTATTTTTATCCATATATATGTATGATCGTTTTTATTCTTTTCCGGTTTCCGGATTATTTCTTGTTTTTAATGACAGCTTTAATAAAATCTATGAAGAGAGGATTAGGACGTAATACCGTACTGTTATATTCAGGATGGTATTGTACTCCTATAAACCATGAAAGAGAAGGTATTTCTACAACCTCTACAAGGTGTGTTTCCGGGTTTTCTCCAACACATTTCATCCCTGCCGCTTCAAATTCAGCACGATAATCACTGTTAAACTCGAAACGGTGACGGTGACGTTCTTTAATATGAGTCGATTGATAGGCTTTGGCAGTTTTCGAATCCGGATCAAGTACGCAATCATATTCGCCTAAACGCATGGTCCCGCCCATATTAGAAACGCTTTTTTGGCTTTCCATCAAATCGATTACGTTATGTTTGGTACTTACTTCCATCTCCGTCGAGTTGGCATCGGCATAGCCCAGTACGTTTCTGGCAAATTCGATTACCATACATTGCATGCCTAAACAAATACCGAATGTGGGTACATCATGTTCGCGGGCATATTTTATAGCGGTGAATTTACCTTCGATACCTCTTTGTCCGAATCCCGGAGCGATGAGAAGCCCGTCCATAGAACCGAGCAATTCTTCAACGTTGGACTCATTTAATTTTTCCGAATGAATAAGTTGCAGATCCAATTTACGGTCGTTGTATGTTGCTGCTTGAAATAAAGCTTCATCGATCGATTTGTATGCGTCTTGCAGTTCAACATATTTCCCGACCAATCCGATGCGAACGCTTTCTTTAGCATTCTTCACGCGGGCAAGAAATTCTTTCCACGGTTTCAGCTCGGGGGTCGATCCGACAGGCATGCCGGTCTTGGTCAGTACTATTTCATCCAGTTTTTGTTGTTGCATTTTTAATGGAACTTCATAAATAGAAGGTACGTCGATAGACTGTATAACAGCTTCCGGTGCTACATTACAGAATAATGCTACTTTACGGCGAATCTCATTGCTTAGTTCGTGTTCTGTTCGTAAAACCAGAATATCCGGTTGTATCCCTACTTCCTGTAACTGCTTTACAGAATGTTGAGTCGGTTTTGTCTTTACCTCTTTTGCCGCAGCAATAAAAGGAACGTAAGTCAAATGGATGCAAAGACAGCTTTTACCGAGTTCCCATTTTAGTTGGCGGACACTTTCAAGAAAAGGAAGAGATTCTATATCTCCGACAGTACCGCCGATTTCGGTGATAACGAAATCGAATTCGTTCTTAGTTCCCAGTAATTTTACGTTTCTCTTTATCTCATCGGTAATATGCGGTATGATTTGTACCGTTTTACCTAAATAATCACCGCGTCTTTCTTTATTAATGACATTTTGGTAAATACGTCCCGTAGTGATATTGTTCGCACGAGTCGTACGAATATTGGTAAACCGTTCGTAGTGGCCTAAATCGAGATCGGCTTCATGTCCATCTACTGTAACGTAACATTCCCCATGTTCATAAGGATTTAATGTCCCCGGATCAATGTTTATATACGGGTCGAACTTTTGAATGGTAACATTATAGCCTCTGGCTTGAAGCAATTTGGCGAGAGATGCTGAGATAATGCCTTTCCCTAAAGAAGAAACAACTCCGCCTGTAACGAAAATATACTTTGTATCCACTACTATATGATATTTAATACATTAATTTATGTGCAGATGATTTTTCAAAACGCAAAAGTAGAAAAAAAACTTCAGATTTACGGGAAAACTGTTTTTAATTAATTATCAATTAACAATATTCTTTTGAGGCTTTCCGCATTTCGTTTTTTGTAATTATGAAATATGTATTTAACTATAAAATAATTACATTTGCAAAATATTGCTGTGCCGGTCTTGTTTTGGAGAGCAAAAGGTTCGGCAAATAGATCTTATTTAAAAGACTGGAATATGTTTTTAAAATTTTGCCGGAGTACGGTTCTTTCATTAATGTGCCTTGTTTATTTTATAGCTGCTTCTGCTGCTAACGATTCGGTTTTTCAGGTTAGCGCATTTTCTCAACGACATTTGCCGGATTCGGTTACTGTTGAACAGCCCGATTCATTACAGGGCAAACAGAGTATGTTGTTGCAGTTGATATCTACGGACTCTATTTCTTTGACTCCGGAGGTACAGGAGGCTTTGGATATGGTATTGTTCCCGGATAGTATAGTTCAGGATGACGAAATGTCATTGTTGGATTCTCCTTATTTTTTGCCGATTATTTTTGATCGGTATAAAAATCCGGATTCGCTAAATGTATTTATTCCGTTCAAAAAAACATATTCATCGTTCAAACCTTTTTCCTATACTTTTAAAGAACCCGAATGGTTGATGCGGGTTAAAGGGTTGCAAACCATGAGGGAGAGAGGTCGCTTCTGGGTGATTATAAATCATCCGGAATGTGTAAAATATAATACGGATAATTTGCCGGAAGTTCCTAAAGTTAAAGTAATGGAAACTTCTCCGAGAAAAAATCTGTTGAAATTGGAGGATATGACGGTTTCGGTATCTCAGTCATCTATAAATGCCGGAGAAAGAAAATTGAAACATTGGATTTCAGGACTCCAAAGCTCTATTCAGTTTTCTCAAGTACATATTTCAGAAAATTGGTATCAAGGTGGAGAAAGTAATTTAAATATTGTCAGCAATCAGGTATATACGCTGAAGTTCGATGATTATGACCGGATGATTTTTGAAAATACGGTTCAGTGGAAAGTAAACGTTAATAGTGCTCCGGAAGATACTATACGAAAAATAAGAATAAGCGAAGATCTCTTCCAGATTAATTCAAAGTTCGGTTTTAAAGCCTTTAAAAGTTGGTATTATACTGCTACACTATTTTTTAAAACACAGTTGTTTGATAATTATAAGGCCAATACCACCGAAAAATTAGCGGAATTCCTTTCTCCTGGAGAGTTTAATGCCGGTCTCGGTATGTCATACAATTATAAACAAGAGAAGTGGAAGTTTGAGTCATCGGTAGTATTATCTCCGTTTTCTTATAATTTGAAATTTGTAGCGAACGATCGAGATATAAATCCGGCCAATTCCGGTATTAATGCGGGTAATACGCTCAATCAGTTCGGTTCTTCTTTCGAGGTAACCGTTAAATGGGAATTTTACAGAAATATGAAATGGAGCTCAAGACTATTCTATTTTACTAATTATGAGCAAATTCAATCTGATTTTGAAAATAGTTTTGATTTCATTCTGAATCGTTTTTTCTCAACTCGTCTTTTCCTTCACTTAAGGTATGATGATGCCCGGGAGAAAAAAGACCGTAAGACTCATTTCCAATTTAAAGAATTGCTGAGTTTCGGCTTCAATTATAGCTTTTAATTGATTTTTGTACCTTTTTTAAACAGTATGGTTCGTGTTTTTACAGATTCTTTAAAACCATGAAAAAATATATCTCTTTATTTGTTTTGCTGATGTCACTAATTTTATCTGTATCTGCAAAGTCGGATAAAAAAGATGAACCTGTTAAAAAGTGGTATAAGCAGAGTTATTGTGTCGAAGGTTATACAGAGGAAGAAGCTCGGCTTTTACATAATTCCAGAGAAATAGACCCGATAGAGGGAATTTGGCAAAATTATAATGGAGAACGATGGTCTATAGAACGTTTTACGGATCAGAATATACCGGAACAGTTTAAGTATCGAATAGTCAAGGTTAAAACTTTTAAGTATTTGACGCCGGGAATGGTTGACGGATTTTTAGAATTGACGGCGGATAAAGGAACTTTTAATCTTGTGGTGTGCCACAGATACGGTAAAGTCAGATATATAAATCATATAGCGACGTTGCTATATCGTAATCGTCTCGATATAGAAGGCTGGTTATGGAATTTCAGACTTATGAAAGTTTATCCTACTTCTGAGTCGAAATCGGCAGAGGATTCTTATACCGGGACGGGAAGCGGTTTTGCTCTTTCTTCTGACGGGTATATCGCTACTTGCAATCATGTAACAGAAGATGCAAAGCATATTCAGGTGACAGGAATCAACGGTGATTTTACTCGTTTTTATAATGCTCAAGTCATTCTTTCCGATCCCATGACAGATCTTTCTGTTATAAAAATCAATGATCCTGAGTTTAAGACTTTGGGGGAGGTAAATTATGATTTACGGACAGATGTCCCTGTCGAAGGAGAACCTTGTTATGCAATAGGATATCCACGTGCGGATCTTTTGGGGGATAATGTGAAGGTGACGAATGGGATCATCAGTGCTGTGAATGCAGGAAAAGCCGGACCTGTCTTTTGCCAGATATCCGTTCCGGTGACCTACGGAAACAGCGGAGGACCTCTGATCGATGGTAATGGAAATGTTTTGGGTATAATTTCTGCCGGTTATGGAGATAAAGCCGGGTATATGGCAAATCTTGCCGTGAAGGCATCTTATCTTAAATTGTTGTTGGAGAGTGATCCTGTTTTAAGAAAGTTGACTTTTAAACCTATACTTGTAAAAAGGTCGTTGACCGAGATTGTCAGGCAGGTGAAAGATAATGTATATTTAATAAAAGTCAGCAATAGTAAGCCTGAAAGTTCTAAAAATAATATAGTTACCGATAAATCGATAAATTCGATACCTCGTCCGGAATTACAGGATAATGGCAATCGTGTTTCTGTCCTGAATGAAGTGAAAGAGAAACACCGTTCAGGAAATTATGAAGACGCGGTGAATATCCTTTCCGAAGAATTGCAAAAAGACTCTCTTTGGGCTGATGCTTATTATTTCAGAGCTTTATGTTATTCTGCACTGGGACGGCAAAATGAGGCGATTCTTGATTATGATTCTGTTTTGAAATATCATAAAGGAAAAAGTACAAACTATTCTTTGTCGGAAATATACCAGAATAAATCTATTTGTCAGGCATTTGTCGGAGCGTACAATGGTGCGTTGGAAACCATAGATAAAGCAATTATAGCAGATGAGTCTGATGCAAAAAGTTATGAAGTTCGGGGCTGTATTTATTATTATTTGAGAGATTATGGGAAATGTATCGATGATCTTACTCGTACAATTGAAAAAGGAAACAGAATAACGACTGCTTATTATTTCAGGGCCTTGGCTAAGTTTGCTTTAAAAGACTTTGTCGGGGCTCGGTCGGATATGGAGCAGGCAGCTTCAATGGGTGATGAGGATGCCGCACAGTGGTTAGAAAGATACCGGTAAAAATTTATTTTAAAATTATCTTGGAAAACTTAGATATACTCTTATCTCTGATTTTTTTTCGTATTACTTGATATATTAATTGTTTTTTGCGTGAATTTTAAGCACTTTTTAATGTGTCGGTTTTTTCTTTGCAATAAAGTTTAATGCAAAGAAATATCTTATGAAACACACATCACTAAAAAGCCTTTTGTTTCTTTTTGTTTTTGTCTTAGCCGTATTACCTGTATTTGCGGATGGACGATCATATTATTGTTATTCTCCGGATGACATCATTCAAATTCGAAAATCTGCGCAGACTTCATGGGGGAGGAAGATTCTTGACCGGATTAAAACGGATATAGCTGAACGTCGTTCCCATGATCTTACAGTTCCCGTTGTCGAAGGAGGACATATTCATCATTATTATTGTGATAAAGACGGTCAGCGGTTGACTTTTGACTGGGATAAGCCTCATGCGCACTATTGCTCGGCTTGTAAAACGACTTATACCCATGTAAACCGTTTTGATTGGGCTTGGATTTATATGGTACACCGTAAAAATCAAGAGTATCTGCAAGCTTGTATGTATGCTTATATGGCTACGGGAGATTTGCTGTATGTTGATTATATCAAAGATATGTTGCTCGATTATGCATCGAAATATGCAGCATATAAAGAGTATAATGCTGCTCGGGTTATTAGTGACAAACATAGCGGCAAGGCTTTTGCGCAAAGTTTAGATGAAGCGACTTGGGCTACCTATGCACTTCCGTCCTACACAGTTATAAAGAAATATCTGACACAAGAAGAGATCGGTAAGATAGAAAGCGGACTTTTGCGTCCTTGCGCTGAATTATTGCTTAATCGCCCTGCCGGGGCAAACTGGCAGATGTGGCATAATAGCGGCCTTGCGGTTTTGGGAGTTGCTTTAGAGAATGACTCTATTATCGACGTTGCTATGAATGATCCGGTAAGGGGATATTATGCTTTGATGAAAAAGCATTTGAAACCCGACGGGTGGATAGATGAAGGTTCTCCTAATTATCATTATTTCCCGTTACAAGCTTTAATTCATACGGCAGATGTCATGCGCTGTCGTGGAATAAATTTGTATAATGAGGATATGAGGAAGATGTTTGTTGCTCCGATTAAGGGAACTTACCCCGATTTAAGCTATCCTGCACATAGTGACGGTTGGTATGGTGCGAGTGTTTTGAGTGAGTTGCCTATTCATGAACTGGCTTTCGCCCGTTTAAAAGACCCGGTTATTGAAACTGTCTTGGAACATGCTTACGGAATGACAGATCGAACGGCATATGAATCGTTGCTTACGGGGCAGGATATAAAGCCTGTTAAAGAACCGATGATACAACCGAGTTATTGTTACCCGCAATCCGGATTTCTTTGTTTGCGAAGCGGAGCTGTTTCTTCGGTATTAAAATTCGGTGGTCAGGGAATAGGGCACGGACATCCCGATAAATTATCTATAACGATACATAACGGAGAAAAAGAACTGATTTCTGATTTCGGTACGTGTGCTTACGGACTTAAATTGTATTTAGATTGGTATCGAAACTCGTTGCCTCATAATATGGTAACCGTAGATTATAAGGACCAGAATCGCAAGGCTTTAGGAAAATTGATCAGCTATGAGGCTACTTCAAACGGAGGTCGGGCAGAAGCTGAATGTACGACAGCTTATTCAGGAGTGAGAATGTTACGGAAGATGAATCTGGAGGGAAATATCTTGGACGATACGTTTGATTGTGCTTCAGATTCTGTACATGTGTATGAGTATGTACTTTTATTCAATGAAAAGCCTGTATTTAAAGCCGGAAAGGGACAGTCTGTCGTGTTGGATGAGTCGAAAGTACATTCGCAGATTAAAAATGTAAAGAAATATAAAGTCGGTAAAAAAATTTCATTTAAAACTCCTTCGGGAGATCTGCTCTTGAAGTTATCGGAAGCGCCGGTTAAGGAGCTGTTGGTTGGTGAAGCTCCCGGAATACCTGCATTGAAACTTGCAGAAGAGGGAACAGGAGCTCAGTTATGTTATCCTGTCATTGTTCGTTTACAAGGATCGAAGAATATGCGGATAAGTGCGAGATGGACGATATTTAATGCGAATACTAATAAATAACACACACAATGAAAAAATGTAAATTTATTTATCTGGCAATGTTGGGAGTTTTTGCTGTTTCTACAGCACAGGCTTTGCCGTATGACCAGAAGTACTGGAATCAGAAATTACAGATCGAACCGTTTCGTCTGCCTTTGCCTCCGGTAGGTTATCAGGTAGAGTATATCGATTTAAATGGAGATGGAAAGCCTGACGCGATTAAATCCGTTACGGTAAACGATACTCCTATTCTTTGGTTAGATGACGACGCTAACATGAAAGAAGGGGATATTGAGGGAGATATGATCAATGATTGTTTGTTGATTGACCGTAATAAAGATGGAATTTATGGAGGACAAGGGGACTTGATTATCGATTGGGTCGATACGGATGATGACGGTAAAGCAGATATGCAGATCGTAATCGAATATCCGAAAAAAAATACCGGAGAAGTCTGGCCGAACGGGCATTATATGATTATGCGTGATTTGGATAAAGATAATATTTTCAATTATATTAATTGGAATGATTTTAGTTTACGCTGTTGGGATAAAAACGGAGTTTGCGATTTTTATGAAGATTATAGCGGTCAGACGATGTTCATGAAAATTCATACATCTACTTATGACATTAAAGATTTACGTTTGAATTGGGAAAATCCGTTTTTGTTTTATGATGAAGATGGCGATGGTCTGACCGAAATGGCTATACGGTTTGTCGATTCTCCTAAAATAAAAGATAGAAGCAAACCTTCGAATAGTTATGTAAACCGTCAGTTAGAAGGACGTATCGATTGGGTTTCTATGGCTGTCGATTTAGATAACGACAATGGTCCTGGTAACGAATTTGATTTTGATTTTACAATAGGTTTTCAAGGTAAAGGTTTCGATTACACTGATCAGGTACATAAAGTTAATAATTTGCGAGGCATGCCTGAGGCGGATAAATTTTTCATGGATCCTCGTTACCGTCAATTGACAGAATTTTTGTATCCCGACCATAAAAGTGCTAAAGAGATGATCTTTAAAAGAGGAGAGTGGTCGAGAGTTAATTTTGTATATGACGAAGACGATGATTGCGGACGTTGGGAGCGAGTAGAATTTTATGATCCGTTAGATCCGTTCAAAATCGGCTGGAAAAATGGCGGTATTGATAATAATAAACAGTCTGATGCTGCCGGAGACCGGGGAGAATGGGATATGGATAATTCGGGAAAAGGTAAATTATATGTAGGTAAGTTCGACGGTCGTTTACATTTATATGGAGCTGAATGGGGTTGCTGGCGCATAGACCAGAATGCCAATTATTATCAAGGCTGGGATCGTATGTGGATGGGTATGGACCGGCAGCCCGGAAAATTCGGTACTGTAAAATATACCGATAAAGATGACAACGGCTTTTTCGATTATATTGAATATGATCTTGACGGAGATAAAAAGTTCGAGATGACGATAGATTTAAAGGCACTGGGGCTGGATGATCGCTGTGAGTTGATCGATATTTCTATATTCAAATATAAAGATTATACTTCTATGATGAAGAAAATGTCTAAATCGATGTGGAAAAATGCAATGACTGCCGTTCAAGTTGCGCATAAATATAATGTACAGACATTGTGGTATGCTAAATTGATGCAGGCGCTTTCTGTCCGTCAGCAATACAATAACGGTTATTGGTTGCAGTTCTATATCTATAAAGATCTTGAACACACTTTTATGCAGAAAGGAGATCAGGAAAAATTAAAACAGTTGACTGTCGCATATTATTCGGGAAATTGGAAATCGATGCTGAAGTAATATAGCGACATAGACTGTGATCGAGTAAGAATATCCGTTGACAGGGGTAGAAAATCTTTGTCAGCGGATATTTTTTTTGAGAAAATGAAGTTAAAAGGTCAATTGTACACTTTTTTAAGAATTTATTTATCGGCTTATTAAGTAAAAATTAATAATGGGGTTTTTACTTTGTTTTCGTAATCGATAAAGAAAAAGGAATATTAAAAGCATATACGCATGAAGAACAAGAATCGTTTATTTTTCGTGATTATAATGATCTTTCCGTTTATCGCGATCTCTGCGAAAAATACAAAATATAATTCATATAAGGGGCTGATAATGGCAGGCTACCAAGGTTGGTTCAATGCTCCCGATGACGGTGCGGGACGGGGCTGGTATCATTATTCAGGACCGAAAGGACGTTTTGAACCGGGATGTTGTACTATCGATATGTGGCCTGATGTACGGGAATATAAGAAAGTCTATAAGACGAAGTTTGTTTTTGATGACGGTACTCCGGCTTATACATTCAGTTCGCATGACCCTTCTACGGTAGATACCCATTTTCGTTGGATGAAAGAGTATGGTTTAAGTGGAGTATTCATGCAACGATTTGTCAATGAAGTAAAAGGAAAGAGTGGAAAAATGCATTTTAATAAAGTTCTTGCTTCTGCTGTTTCTTCTGCCCGAAAATATGACAGGGCGATTTGCATAATGTATGATCTGAGCGGAATGAAAAAGACCGATGTCGATTTTATACTTTCGGATTTGGATGAGCTGGATAGTACTTATAAGTTTAAGAAAAGAAAAAAAGTGCCGACCTATCTTTTCCATAATAAAAAACCGTTGGTAGCTGTTTGGGGAGTGGGATTCCCCGGCCGTTCTTATGATGTGGAGGATGCTGCAAAATTGGTGAAAGAAATCCGGAAACGGGGATATAGCGTTATGCTGGGGACTCCGGCAAGGTGGCTTCCCAAAGAAGGAAAAACTCCTTCTGCAAGTCAAGTCGAATTATTGGATTTGATTAAAGAATGCGATATCGTAATGCCTTGGTTTGTGGGATGGTATAATGATAAGGTGTATCTGAATATGCAGCCGATTATAGCGGAACATTTAGATTGGTGTAATAAAAATGGGGTTGATTATGCACCATTGGCTTTTCCCGGTTTTTCTTGGAAAAATATGTACGGTCCTAATACTACTCAAATACCGAGAAATAAAGGTGATTTTTTCTGGGCACAGTTATCCGGAGCTATTTCTATGGGTGCAGAGATGTTGTATATAGCTATGTTCGATGAAATAGACGAGGGAACTGCGATATTTAAATGCGCTACCCGTGTCCCGGAATCGTTTGTGCCGATAGAAGAGGGATTGCAAAGCGATCATTATTTATGGTTGGTAGGGGAAGCCGGGAAAATGTTGAGGAAAGAGATACCGTTGAGTATATTCCAACCTGTTAGAAAATAATCGCAGAATTAATTAAGAATAGTTATGAAGAATATGAAATTAATAGGGTGTCATCTGGCAGCAGTTATTGTTTTTTCAGGATTGTTTTTTTCTTGTTCGCAAACTCATGTTGTCAAAGAGTATGTAGATTATGTTAATGTATTCATCGGGACAGGTGGGCACGGCCACACCTATCCCGGTGCTACGTTGCCTCACGGTATGGTGCAGTTGAGCCCTGATACGCGATTGTTCGGGTGGGACGGCTGTTCCGGATATTATTATGCCGATAGCTCTATAATCGGGTTCAGTCATACGCATTTGAGCGGTACGGGAATCGGAGATTACGGGGACATACTGATGATGCCTACTTCCGGAGAAAATAAATTTATGGTATCAGGAAATGCGGAAGATCCTGATTCAGGCTATCGTTCTCGTTTTTCTCATAAAGAAGAAGAGGCTGTTCCGGGATATTACAAAGTTCGGTTGTCCGATTATGATATTACCGCTGAGTTGACTGCTGCCCTGAGAACAGGTTTTCATCGTTATACATATCCGGAAAGTAAAGCTGCCAATTTGATTATAGATATGGAGCCTACGATTCATGGTCATCAACATCCGGTTACGGAAATACGGATTGTAAATGATTCTACTGTTTCGGGAATGAAATATACGACGGGATGGGCAAAAAATCATTATGTTTATTTTTATGCAGAGTTTTCAAGACCGTTTACTCATACGTTGTATTCGGGAGATACATTAATTGAGGGAAATCTCGTGAAAGCGAAAACGGCAAAGGCGTTGTTGACTTTTATTCCTGAGGAGGCAAAAAAAGAGGTTCTGGTTAAAGTCGGCATTTCTTCTGTCGATTGTGAAGGTGCGAAGAAAAATATGAAGGCTGATATTTCGGGATGGGATTTTGATAAAACCGTAGCGGATGCCCGTAAAATATGGAATAACGAACTTTCGGTTATCGATGTCAAGACCGATGATGCTGAACAAAGGGAAATTTTCTATACAGCCTTATATCATACGGCCATATCGCCTTGTATCGCTTCTGATGTTGACGGACGTTACCGGACAATGGGACACACGATCGTACAAGACACTTCTTATACGAATTATACTCTTTTTTCTTTGTGGGATACTTTCCGGGCATTGCATCCGTTATATACGGTGATTCGTCCCGATATTAATCAGGCATTTATCCGGACTTTCTTAAGAAAATACGATGAGAGCGGCGTACTTCCCAAATGGGAACTGGCTTCGAACGAAACCGGTACGATGATCGGTTATCATGCCGTATCGGTAATTGCCGATGCTTTTTTCAAGAATCAACGTAATTTTGACGTAAATAAAGCTTTGTCGGCATGTGTCCGTTCATCTACTTATGATACGACGGGTATTACACCTATGATGCCGGCTTCTATTGTTGCTCGTATTATGCCTTTGGAATTAAAGTATAAAAACGAATTAGGTTATGTACCGGCCGATCGTTGCGGAAGATCGGTCTCGCAAGGTATAGAGTTTGCATATAATGACTGGTTGATCGCGCAGATGGCAGAGGCTTTGGATCAGAAAGATATAGCTGATACTTATACAAAAAGAGGAGAATATTGGAAAAACTACGTTGATCCTGAGACCCGTTTGATGAGAGGTCGCAATATGAATGGTTCATGGGTAACGCCTTTTGATCCGAGAGCGGCTTTTAAGGGTTCTTGCTATGTAGAGGGGAATGCGTGGCAGTGGAGTTGGTTTATTCCTCAAGATGTCCCCGGATTGATCGAAGAAATGGGAGGAAAGGATGCTTTTGTTGCCAAGTTGGATTCTATGTTTTCAATGTCCTCGGAGTTGACCGGAGATGCCGGTGCAGCTCTCGATGTTACAGGAATGATAGGACAATATGCACATGGAAATGAACCCAGTCATCATATCCCTTATCTTTATAATTATGTAGATGAAGCATGGAAGACCCAGGCTTTGGTCGATTCTATTCTTTGTACTTTATATCACGATGATCCGGATGGAATTTCGGGAAATGAAGATTGTGGTCAAATGTCGGCTTGGTATGTCCTTAATTCCATGGGATTTTATTCTTTCTGTCCGGGTATTCCGGTTTATGAGATCGGCCGTCCGTTGTTTGACGAAGTTACGGTGCGATTGTCCGGGGATAAGACATTTGTAGTAAAAGCATTAAATAACAGTAAAGAAAATAAGTATGTCCAGTCTGTAAAATGGAACGGTTTACCGTTATCCGAACCTCGTTTTTCTCATCAAATGCTTGCCAGTGGGGGAGTATTGGAGTTTGAAATGGGGAAAGAACCTAACAAGGAATTATTTAAAACGTATTAATTTGATTTACATGAGAGATACTATTGCAATTTTGAGTTTGACGGCAGCATTATTGACGGGAGGAGATTTGTTGTTTGCAAAGGATAAAGTCGTGTTTAATCGGGATTTTTCTCCTGCAGAAGGACTTGTGTCACCGCAAGAAAAACCGTATCGGCAAGAAATATGTTTGAACGGGCTGTGGGATTTTCAACCGGTAGCCGTGTCTCGTGATTGGAAGCAGGGGAATGGAGTTGCCCCCATATTGACAGAGCCTCGAGAGGGGCAGTGGGAACAAGTAAAAATAAAAATTCCGTCACCGTGGAATGTAAATGATTGGGGCGGTGGAATAGAGACCGGAGAGGGTTCAAAGAATCCTTACGCTCCGAGTTCTGTTTATTATCCCTCATATCCATCCTCTTGGATACGAGAAAAAATGGGGTGGTTACGCCGGGAGTTTTCGATACCTGCCGATTGGAAAAAAGATAATCGTCTAATACTTCATTTTGAAGCTGTTGCAGGAGAATGTGTTGTAAAGGTCAATGGTAAAGAAGTTTGTCGGAATTTTGACCAATATTTGCCGTTTGATGCGGATGTTACCGATTATATTGATTGGAATAAGCCGAATGAGTTGTTAGTAGGTGTACGCCATAATACTCTTTTCCAGAAATTTCATCCGGAATATAAAAAAATGAAAACAACTTATGCATTGGGTTCTAATACCGATAAGATCGTCGGTATTTGGCAAGATGTATTTTTGTGGGCTGTACCTGAAGTTCGGGTAACGGAAGCTTTTATAAAGCCTTGGGTAGATCGTGATGAATTGGAAATAGATGTAAATATAATCAATCAGTCTCGACAACTTAAAACTATTTTATTAGGAGGTGATGCTCGTGAGTGGATTAACAATGCCGGAAAAACGATTTTGGATGCTCCTGAGATTAAATGGACATTAGGACATACGGCATTGACGATAGATCCGGTATCTGTGACTTTAAAACCGGGAGAAACACAAAAAGTAACTTTGCAAACTAAAGTAGGAAATCGATTGAAACTTTGGTCACCCGAAACCCCTAATTTGTATATGCTTTCTTTGAAAATTTCAGATAAGAAACAAACGTATGATATTAAGGATATTCGTTTCGGATGGCGTCAGTTCAAACTGTCGGGAACAGACTTTTTGTTGAACGGTAAGAAAATTCAGTGTGTCGGTGATATACAGCACCCTTTCGGTCCTTATATCTGTTCACGTCGTTTTGCTTGGGCATGGTTGCAGATGATTAAGGATTTTGGAGGGAATTCGGTACGTCCTCACGCACAGCCGTGGCCGCGTGTGTATTATGATTTGGCGGATGAGATGGGAATTATGGTATTGGATGAAACCGGATTGTTCGGAAGTTCTATCAATCTTAATTTTGAAGCACCTGAAGCTTGGGAACATTATGCGGAACATTTGGAACGTCTGATTCTTCGAGACAGAAATCACCCTTCTGTAATCGGTTGGAGTGTCGGTAATGAATTATTTGCTATTGCTCTTTTAAATAAACCGTCTAAAGAGGTGGCGAAAAAATGGGATGATAAAATTGTAGAACTTGCAGATCGTGTGCCGGCATGGGATCCGACGAGGGGTTTTATAACTTGTGACGGAGACCGGGATTTAGACGGGCGATTGCCTGTGTGGAGTAAGCATTTCGGGCACGGGCTGAAATTGGATTTATTACCGGAGAAGAAAGATAAACCGATGATTGTCGGAGAATCGGGAGCCACCTATTATGGGAAACCTGATCAATTGTATCAGTTTGCAGGAGATAAGCCATATATTTCTTATTACGGACGTAATGAAGCTTTGGCAGTAGATGTATATCAGAATGTACAGAAAATGGCAAAACCGTTTTTGGCTTATTATTCACCGTCCGAAGTTTGTTGGTTCGGATTGGAACATCTGAATCTCGGTTATGGCGATTATTCCCGTTTACCGGATGGGCAGGACGGTGTATTTGCCGGAAAAGTTTATGAAGAGGGTAAGCCTGGATATCAATTTGAGCGCATTCCGCCTTATGTGACAACTTTTAATCCGGGAATCGATCCTTCATTGCCTCTCTATAAACCGTTGCCTATGTTTCATGCCTTAAAGGCTGCATTAGCAGATAAACCTTGCGAATGGGATCATTATACGGAGTTGAAAATTCCGAAACCCGCAGCTCTTCCTCAGCCGGTGCATTCCGAAGTATTTTTTATCGGAGATAAAACCGGAGCATTGGCTGGTCATTTAAGAAAAACAGGGATAACGTTTTCTAAGAATAAAAAGTCTTCTGTGGTAATTGTTGATGGAGAGAACATCGGTGACGATCAATTGAAGCAATTTGCCGCTGTTATGAAATCTGCTAAAAAATCCGGTCGTACGATTCTGATAATGACGGCCACTAAAGGTATTGATTCGAAGATTTTACCGTTATTGCCTGCAAATATTGAAACGACAAATAGAACGGCGACGGCATTTAATCCCGGTGAAAGATCTGAATGGGGAGGATATTTTACTGTCCCGGCACTTTATTTTTCAGAAATAGATAGTAAAGAACCCATCCTTAAACAGGGACTCTCAGGAGCTTTTGTCGATGAGGGAACTATCGTTTTCGATGCCTCGGGAGTCGATTGGTCTCTCTTTAATCGGGCTCCGGAGAATAGGAAATGTGCACAAGTAGTATTATATGAAAAGCTACAGAAACCATCAGGGGTAGCAATGGTTACCTATCCTTTAGGAAAATCGGTGATAGCAGTTTCTTCTATAAACTATCTTGTCGATACAAAAGAGACTGCGGCTTTTTGGGAACGACTTTTTTCTGTGATGAAAATAGATTTGAATAAGGATAATGTACAGTCTGGAAAAAGTAAAAAGGTACAGCACGATTTATTGTTGGACGGACCTGTAGATAGTAAATAAATAATTATTAGGTTTTCATTATTAGGGGTAAGAGTCTGTTTGAATTTTGTACAGGTCGAGTTTGAGAATTTCCTCATCGTAAAATTTAGATAGGCTTTAAGAATGTCCGGTCGTCATTTGATGTTCGGGCATTTTTATTTTTACCTATTTTTAGGTATTGCAACAAGATTGTATCATTTTGTACTTTTGTATCAAAATTAAGCGTTGCAAAAAATATTGCGAAAAAATAAGAATAGCAGGAATGAATGATTGTCGTTATATATGTCGCTCTTTAAGGGAAAGCCAGGCGGACTTTTCTGCCATGGTAAGGTCTTTATTGAATAGGTATCAACCGAAAAATGTCCCTGTCCGTCTGGTCTTTTTCGGAGACGTTACGGATAATGTCCGTTATCGGGAAGAGCTTGATATTATTCGAAAAGAAGCCGATATCCATTTTGGAGATAAACTCCCTGTAATTAGTTATGTAGCTCAGAAACCCTTGGACGGTAGCGGTTTGGTTATGGAAGCTCATGAATTGAAAATACTTCAAGGGGAGACGGTTGAATATAAATCGTTGTGGACAAATTTTTATATTACAGTGACATCCTCTCATGTGAAACATCTCTTTTTAGGAGGAGTAATGAGCGATAATTTAGACGAAAGTTTTTCCGTTCAATCTTACAATGTATTTGATATTGTCGAAAAGATATTGCAGATAGAGAACATGCCTGTACATTCTATCGTCCGACAATGGAATTATATTGAACAGATTACGGCATTTGACGGAGAACATCAACATTATCAGGATTTTAATGATGCACGAAGTTTTTTTTATAATTATTCACAATGGCCTGAAGGTTATCCTGCGGCAACAGGAATAGGAATGGCGTGTGGAGGAATTGTTGTCGATATCAATGCGGTTTATGCGGATGACGCTTCTATAAAGATCGATGCAATAGATAATGGTTGGCAAGTTGCGGCACATGCTTATTCGCAAGGTGTTCTATTCGGAGAGAAAGATCCTCGTTTTCAAAGTAGAACTACTCCTAAATTTGAACGTGCTAAACGGGTAAAGCAGGAAAAATATGAAATAGTTTATGTGTCGGGAACTGCAGCTATACGTGGAGAAGAAAGTCTTTTGGAAGTCGGTATTGAAAAGCAGACTCAAGCAACAATAGAAAATATCGATTATCTGATTTCAGAAGAAAATATTCGAAGGCAAGGTATTTTGTTTTTCGGGTCTTCTTATAGATTAAAAAGTTGCCGAGTATATCTGAAAGATATTTCTTTAATGGAAAATGCCCGAGTGATTGTTGAAAAGCTATATTCCGATGTTGAGTCTATTTATCTTTTAGCTGATGTGTGTCGGGATGAATTATTGATAGAAATAGAAGGAATCGCTTCTGTGTGATTGATTTTGAATTGTAAAGTTTTCGCATAGTTATAAAGTCTTCAAATTATTTTTAATTCCTTTTTATATCGAAAAACAATTTTTATATTTGATCTGTAATTAAAATTCTTCGTAAGGTTAGAATCTTGAATAAGAACTTTATTACTGATCATTAGATGTTGATGTATTATTGGGTAGGTTATGAAAGGACCAGTAATGAACAGGATGTCTCAGTTTCCCTTTTGAAGATGATATCAGGAATCTTTTTAGTTGGAGAATAAGTAACAGAGAGAAATAATGTTACTTTTTTAATTGGTGAATGAGTTCCTGTTGTCGGTCGAATAAATATGTTTTTAATATGAAATTTATCTATAAGATGAGAGGAATAAGTAGAATTTATTGGGGAATGCTGTTGATATTCCTGTGTCCTTGGAAAACAGATGCTGCATCTTTTTCTGGTTTTCGTCAACCTGAAATGAAAGCTGTGTATAATAAACCGGCTAAAGTATGGGAAAGCGAAGCGCTTCCTATCGGTAACGGATATATGGGGGCTATGATTTTCGGCGATGTTTATCGGGATGTCATTCAAGTTAATGAGCATTCGTTATGGTCCGGTGGTCCGGGAGAGAATCCTGATTATGATGGGGGGCATTTGGGAACACCTGCAGAAAATAGAGCTAATTTGCAGAAAGTCAGGAGAGCTTTACAGCAGAAAATGAATGAATTTTCTAAAAATGATGCTGCTCATTTTAATTCTACCGGAAAGTTGATTACCAAAGATTATGGTAATGAGGAAAAAGACGGAATAAAACCTCTCATCGAAAGTCTTCGCGGAACTAAGAATAATTTTGGTTCGTATCAGACTTTAGGTAATATTGAAATAGCCTATAATTCATTGGTTATTCCGGATGTCATAAGATTTGATAGTGATTGTGATAATATCAATAATTATGATCAGCGGGTGGATAAATTGTTTGACGGAAATCGTGATACGAAATGGTATGCTGATAAAGGGTTTCAACAGAAATTTCCCTGTTATGTTGCTTGGGAGTACGAGACGAAACAGAAAATAAAATCTTATAGTCTTACATCGGGAGATGATGTTCCGGATAGAGATCCCATATCGTGGAACTTTTATGGTTCAAATGATGGAAAAAGATATGAATTACTTGATAAGCAGTCGAACGTAACATTTGAAAAGCGGAAAGAAGTTTTAAAATTTCCCTTGAAAAAAGAGGCGAATTATAAATTTTTTAAGCTGGAAATTACGAAGGTCGCGGCGGATAACGCGATTACACCTCCGCAGCTGTCTGATATAGAACTTGAATATGAACAATTAGATGAACCTTTAGAGCCGTATAGTGATTATGTGCGGATGCTTGATATAGATAATGCAGTGCATTCGGTCATTTATAAGGAGAATGGAACGACATTTACCCGTGAATGCTTTATGAGTTATCCGGATAATGTAATGGTAATGCGATTGAAGGCAGATAAGGGGGGATGTATTTCCCGGACGTTTGGGATTACATCTCCTCAGCCGAAAAAAAGAATATTTGCGTCCGGTAATACTTTGACGATGACGGGACAGCCGGCATTGCATAAAGAGAATGGATTGAAGTTTGCCCAGCAAGTAAAAGTGTTGAATAAAGGAGGATATCTGGAAGTTATCGATAATAAAAAAATTCGTGTAAAAGATGCCGATGAAGTGATTTTGCTTATGTCTGCAGCAACGAATTATCAGCAGTCTATGGATGAAAAATTCGATTATTTCTCGGATGAAGATCCTCTGACGACTGTAAAACAGACGTTGACGGCGGCAGAGTCGAAAACATACGAAGATTTACTCTCTTCGCATAAAAAAGATTATAAGGCATTGTATGACAGAATGAGTTTGAATTTGGGAAATATAACCGGAATGCCGACTAAGACTACCGATATATTGTTGAAAGATTTTTACAAAGGCAATACTGTTGAAGAAAATCTATATACAGAAATGTTATATTATCAATTCGGACGATATTTGCTGATCGCTTCTTCTCGGGAGAACTCTTTACCGGCGAATTTACAAGGTGTATGGGGCGAAAGATTGTCCAATCCGTGGAATGCCGATTATCATACCAATATTAACGTGCAGATGAATTATTGGCCGGCACAGCAAACCAATTTAAGCCCTTGTCATATACCGTTGATTTCTTATATTAACAGTTTAGTTCCCAGAGGCAAGATAACAGCTCGGCACTATTATTGCAAACCTGATGGCGGTGATGTGCGTGGTTGGGTAACGCATCATGAAAATAATATATGGGGGAATACTGCTCCGGGAACGAGTTACGGGGCATTTCATTTTCCTGCCGGGGCAGCATGGATGTGTCAGGATATATGGGAGTATTATCAATTTAATTGTGACAAGAAATTTTTGGAACAAAACTATAATACGCTTTTAGGCGCAGCACTGTTCTGGGTGGATAACTTGTGGACGGATGAACGGGATGGAACGTTGGTCGCTAATCCGTCTCATTCTCCTGAACATGGCGAATATTCATTAGGCTGTTCTACGGTCCAGGCGATGATTGCCGAAATATTCGATATTGTAATTAAAGCGAGTAAGGATTTGGGAAAAGATACGAAAGAGGTTGCCGAGATAAAGGCGGCGAAAAGTAAATTGGCAGGTCCTCAAATAGGATTAGGCGGACAGTTTATGGAGTGGAAAGACGAAGTAACGAAAGATATAACCGGAGACGGGCAGCACAGACATGTCAATCATCTGTTTTGGTTGCATCCGGGATCGCAGATTGTTGCCGGAAGAAGCGTACAGGAAGATAAGTATGTGGAGGCAATGAAAAAAACTTTGGAAACAAGAGGTGATGGCGGTACGGGCTGGAGTAAAGCATGGAAGATTAATTTCTGGGCTCGTCTGAGAGACGGTAACCGCGCTCATAAATTATTGAAAGAGGCGCTGACCCTTACATATACAGGTAATCCGGCTAATATCGGAGGAGTTTATCAGAATTTGTTCGATACGCATCCGCCTTTCCAGATAGATGGAAATTTTGGAGCAACTTCGGGTATTGCGGAGATGTTGCTTCAAAGTCAAGGCGGTTATATAGAATTGCTTCCTGCCATACCGGATGATTGGGCGAATGGAACATTCGAGGGGTTAAAAGCGAGAGGAAATTTTGAGATCGATGCCGAATGGAAAAACGGAGTTCTCGTTACGGCCGAACTAACTTCTAATTCAGGCAAAGAATGCGTTATAAAATATCCTGACGCAAAAAATTTGATAGTTAAGTCGAAAAATGGAGATACTGTAGCAAAAAAAGTCATCGATAATGATAAAATATCATTTATTACAACAGCAGGTGCGGTATATGAAATTTGTAGATAAAAAATAAAATATTAAGAGTCTGTTTAAGTTTTGCGATAAAAATATATATTTGATCTTTTTGAGTTTATTCTTTGATTTGTTTCTTGTTGGAGCTGAAAAAATGTTTTTGAAAATAACATAAAGAATGTCTGTGTAAAATTTAGCTATGAAAGATGGAAAAGAGTGGAGATATTTTTATTAGTCGGCATCTTCACTCTTTTTTAGATTTAATGATTGATTATATGTATAAATATTTGATCTGTGTTTTTATATTCTTTTTAGGAAATGCAAAAATGTATGCACAGCGTGTAGCTTGTATAGGAGCGAGTATTACTTATGGCGCTACGATACCGGAAAGAGAGAAGTATGCTTATCCGGCTCAGTTGGGAGCATTGCTTGGTGTAGGGTATGAAGTGTTCAATTACGGGGTAAGCGGTTGCACGATGTTGAAAAAAGGCAATCTGTCTTATTGGAATACAAAGGAGTATCTGCAAGCATTATCTTGTAGTCCGGATGTTGTGTTTATCGATTTGGGAGGAAATGACAGTAAATTGATTAATCGGAAGTATCTGAATGAGTTTGAGGCTGATTGCAGAGCCATGATACGTTCTTTTAGGAATCTGCCTTCGAATCCACGAGTTATATTGTTGACGCCTATTGTTTCGTTCGTGACTGATACAACCGGAATATGGAATACGGTTATTGCGAGAGATATTGTTCCTATGACTAAAAAAGCAGCGAGTAAAGAGGGAGTAGAAATTATTGATATGCATCCTTTATTGGAAGATCGTCCCGATTTATTGAAAGATAAAATACATCCCAATGCTGAGGGTGCGAAAATGATGGCGAATAAAATGTATGATTTATTAATGCAGGAGAAAGAAAAATAATTTGAGTTCTCTATACCGGAAGAAAATAATCACATGAAAAAAAGTATCCGTTGTTTATCCTTTTTTACCTCTTATAAATTGATGCTGATATTATTGGCGTTATATGCCGTATTATTGGCTGCTGCGACATTTATCGAAAGTCGTTACGGATCTTCGGTAGCTCGTGCGGTTGTGTATAACAATGTCCTGTTCTATCTCTTACAACTGCTTTTAATCATAAATTTTGTCGGGATTTCATTGAAAGTACATTTATGGAGGCATCGGAAATATGGGGTTATTATATTTCATTGGGCTTTTGCTGTCGTGTTAGCCGGAGCGTTGATCACCCGCATTTGGGGATGTGAAGGGATTATACATATTCGGGAGGGAGAACAAACGTCCCGGATGTTAACACACCAGTGTTACATTTCCGGTGTAGCCGAGAGTAAAGGGCATTCTGTAAATTTTGAATTTCCGGTAGAGATCAACTCATTATTTACGCAGCCTTTTTCTGAAATAATCAGTTTGGAAGATAAGAAAATCCGTATCAGACTTGATAAAGTAAAATATTCACCGTTGCAAAATGGCGATCATTTATTGGAAATGTCTTTGAGAGTCGGAAATGATGAACGTACGGTCTTTTTGTCGGGGAAAGATTATCAGGTCGGCGAGCCGGAGAATGTAAAAGTCGGAAATGTCGACATATCCATTGCTTATGGTTCTGTTTTCAAGACGTTACCATTTACGATTCGTCTTCAGGATTTCAGATTGATTCGCTATCCGGGTTCACATAGTCCTTCTTCTTTTGAGAGTGATTTGATCCTTATTTCAGGAGGTACGGTTCGGGAAGAAAAGATATACATGAATAGAGTTGTATATGAACAGAACTATCGTTTGTATCAATCATCTTATGATACCGATGAACAGGGAACTGTTCTTTCGGTAAATAATGATACGTTCGGTACATCTGTAACATATATCGGGTATGCCATGTTGTTATTGGGTATGATTTCGATTTTTGCACATAAGGATTCTCGTTTCAGAATTCTGAACAGGAAATTGACTGTTCTTACCGGAAATAGAAAAACAATTGGTTTGTCTTTTTTGTTGTTTTTCTCTGTTTCTGTATCTGCACAGGAGATTACGATAAGAGATTTGCAGAAGAGTGCACTTCCCATATCTCTTGCCGATCGGTGGGGGCAGTTGCAAATACAGAATCCGTCGGGACGTATAGAGCCTGTCGATACTTATACTGCCTCATTATTGAGAAAAATATATCGTAAAAATTCATTTCACGGATTGACTTCCGAGCAGGTCGTGTTAGGTTTTATTTTCGATGCTGTTTATTGGAATAGTGTACCTGTTATTCGTCAGACGAATTCGGAATTGCACAAGTTGCTTGGGACGACAGGAAGGGAGATCGCTTTTAATGATTTGTTTGAAAATGATGGTACATATAAGCTTGCAAAATTTGTAGAGAATATATATATGAAGCCGGTATCGTCTCGCTCTCGGCTTGAAAAAGATATTTTGAAGTTGGATGAAAAAGTAAATATATTGTATGGCTTGCAACAGGGGAAAATGTTTGCCTTGTTTCCGTGCCCGGGTGATAAAAACGGTAAATGGGTTTCTGCAGGAGATGATCTTTCCGCTTTTTCTGGGAAAGATTCTTTGTTTGTGTCTAAAATTATGTTGTGGTATAGTGACGAATCGATTCGCTCTTATGCAACCGGTAATTGGGGAACCCCGTCCGATATTGTCGGAATGATAGATGTCTATCAGCAAGCCCGGAGTCAAGTACAGATAATGACACAAAAACGACTGAAAGCCGAATTGTTCTATAATAAAGCGAATCTGTTTTTCGTTTCGGCTGTAGGTTATGTGTTATCCGGAATTTTGTTGTTGACGGCTATATTATATTTTCAGTCTAAGCCTTCTCGTTGGTGTAAATGGACTGTTCGTTTTTGCATCGGTACGATTATTTCATTTTTCTTTTTGCAGACATGCGGAATCGGATTGCGTTGGTATATCTCGGGACAAGCTCCTTGGTCTAATGCTTATGAGTCTATGATTTATATTGGTTGGGCTACATTTTTGGCCGGTTTGCTGTTTGCTCGTCGTTCGAGTTTGGTTTTGGCGCTTGCCGCTTTTTTTGCGGGGGTTATCCTTTTTGTTGCCGATCTGAATTGGATGGACCCGGAAATTACTCCGTTAGTTCCTGTCTTAAAATCCTATTGGCTCATGATTCATGTGGCTGTGATTACGGCAAGTTACGGTTTTTTCGGCATGAGTTTTCTGATCGGGGTGCTGACGATGTTTTTTATTGTGCGGAATAATAAGTCGGCAGAAATAAGAAAACTGCGTATTATTAACGAAATGTCATTGCATATCGGTGTTTGTTTGCTTGTTGCAGGTACGTTTTTGGGAGCGGTTTGGGCAAACGAATCGTGGGGGCGTTATTGGGGCTGGGATCCCAAGGAGACATGGGCTTTAATAACACTTGTCGTGTATGCAATGATTATTCATGCTCGTTTTGTGCCGAAATTGCGTAGCGATTATGCATTCAGCGTGATGTCTGTTTATGGGTTATTGGCGGTATTGATGACCTATTTCGGAGTCAATTATTATCTTACCGGATTGCATGCATACGGAAGCGGCGATGTTCCGCCGGCCGTGGATATTATCGGACTGGTTTATCTGGTAATAACGGTTTTAGCCGTTATTGCTGCGAGAAAGAGAATAGCGGATTCTTTATCAAATTGATTCTCTTTCTTTTTCTTTCTGTATTTTCTCTGCATCCATCTGAGCTTTCGATTTACTCTGGGTTACGACATATACGCCGACAAATACTAATGTGATGGCGATGGCTTTAACGAGAGTAAATGTATCCAGGCCTACTATTATGGCAATTAGTGAAGCTACGATAGGTTGAACGTAATTATACATGCTGATGACGGTAGGTCGTAGAGTCTTTTGAGCAATGGGAATAAACATGTACGATAAAAATGTTGCTGCCAAGACGACAAATGCGATTTCAGAATAAAGAGAAACGGGTAGTTCCTCATACTGTATTGTTGCAATATCATGGTAAGAGAACGGTATATAACACATACTGGCGTACATAAACATCCATTTCATCAAGGTTATCGGTGAGTAACGACTGATAAGGTCTTTGAAAATAACGAAATAGGTGGCGACAGAGGCTTGTGCAAACAGACAGAGCAGATCGCCTGCTATTTTGTTTTCTCCTGAAGATACGTTTGTACTTTGTCCGCTGATTATTAGCATAAGTGCTCCAACGGCACCCAAAAATATACCGGATACTTTTTTGTTGGTAATAGGTTCTTTCAAATAGAAAGCAGCAATGATCATAGTAATAATCGGAGCTGTTGTCGATACGATGGAGGCATCGATGGGAGAGGTCATAGAAAGTCCGAAAATGAATACTCCCTGATTAAATACGATTCCGCATAAGGCGGCAAAAAATAACATGGCCAGATCTTTAGGAGGAACATTTTCTCTTTTCGTGAAGAGGGAGACCAACCAGAATGCCGCCGCAGCTCCTACCATACGAAATGTTGTGAGAGCAAAAGGTGAGATATCTCCACTATTCAAAACTGTTTTGGAAATAGGAGAATTGAGTCCCCAGATGATATTAGCCGTGAGTATTGCTATATGCCCTTTATATTTACTTGCTGACATATCCATATTTTTTTGATCGTGCAAAAGTAGATTTTGTCTTTGATAAATAGTCGGTTTTTGTTATTTATTAACATTTGAGAATGAATTAAAATACCGAGTCGAGCCTGCATTTTTTATCAGAAAATTTAGGTAAGTTCTAAAAATATAATGACCTCAGGATTGTTCCGGAGGCCATTATATTTGTTGATTCTATTCTTCTACGGGTTCAAAATCTTCTTTTCCGACACCGCAGACCGGGCATACCCAATCATCGGGTAATTCTTCGAAGGAAGTTCCGGGTTCTATTCCGCCATCCGGGTCACCTAATTCCGGATCATAGATCCAATCGCATACGACACATCTGTACTTCATACTTTTTGATTTTTGTTATGGTTAGTATAATAAACAAGTAAAGCCTTGAAAAGTTGTTAGGATTTTCCGGTTATTGACCGTTGGTTGATCATTGCCTGAAAATTACTTTTGTATGAATCGGAAATCGGAATGTATTGTTTCCCGAAAACGATCCGATTTCGTTCGATAATCTTGATTTTGTCTGTTTGTACGATAAAAGATCGATGTACACGGATGAAACGATCTGAAGGGAGAACATCTTCCAGCGATTTTAAACTCATTAAAGAGAGAATAGGGTGAGGTTCGTTCTCGACATAGATTTTTACATAGTCCTTGAGGCCTTCCACGTATAAAATTTTATCTAATTCTATTTGTACTAGCTTATAGTCTGTTTTAATGAATATTGATTTTAATTCTTCTTTTTTTCGAGCGGTGTTATCCGTAAGTTCATACCATTGACAAGCTTTCTCACAAGCATTCAGAAAATCAGGGTAAGCAATAGGTTTTAAAAGGTAATCCAGAGCATTTACCCGGTAACTGTCTACGGCATATTGTTCGAAAGCTGTGGTGAAAATAATCCGGCATCTGTCTCCGATGATTTTTGAAAATTCGAGACCGTTCAATTCAGGCATTTGTATATCCAGAAAAAGTAAGTCAACCGGTCTTTCCGATAGATCGGCCAATGCGGTAACAGCATTAGTACAAGAACCTTGCAGGCGTAAAAATGGAGTCTTATCGACATACGATTCTAATAGTCGTATAGCCAGAGGTTCGTCATCGATTATGTAACAGTTCAGTATCATTCTTCTTCAGTATGGGTGAATAATATCAATGCAGAAATATATTTGTCATCTGTCTGTTCAATATTCAGAAGATAACGTCCCGGATAGAGTAGTTCCAATCTTTTACGCAAATTGTCGAGTCCTATTCCCGAACCGCTTTTATCAGTTTCGTTTTTGGGAAAGTAACTGTTCTCGATCGTACAGACGATGCGTTGGTCGCTGTATTCGCTTATGTCGATATGTATGAAAGATGGTTGGGAGTTGCTGACTCCGTGTTTGAAAGCATTCTCGATCAGGGAGATAAACAAAAGAGGTGCGATCAACGTTCCCGAACTTGCCGATTGGGGCATAGAAATTTTTATTTCAGTATTGTCGGTCAGTCTCAAACGCATCAATTCTACGTAATTACGCACAAATTCCATTTCTTTTTGGAGCGGTACGAATTCGGGGCTGTTGTCATATAATACGTAACGGAGTAATTTACTTAAATCCATAATCGCCTGTTGCGCCTTTTCCGGAGATAAAGCGATCAGAGAATAAATATTATTCAGGGTATTAAATAAGAAATGAGGATTGAGCTGATTCCTTAAATTTTTTAATTCTGCTTCAGTACGGCTTTTTTCGAGTTCTCTGATTTCATTTTCGGATTGTATCCAGCGGTTGGTCATTTTTATGGCGACACTCATTCCGGTTGCTAAAATTAACGGAATTATGTCCCGAGTAAGGAAAAATAATATACCGTCAAATTTTCTTACCTGAAAGTGTTTAGGAGGATTTGGAGGCATTGCTCCCGGAATATGCAGTTCGTGCCAGAAGTGCAGGCATAAGGTTACGAATGCAATGAGTACGATATTTGAAAGCAGATATTCCCGTGTTTGTTTTCTGAATAAAAATTTATCGATCAGATAGCAATAGTTGAAATAAAAAATGATCATCAATGATACCGGTGCGGAGATAAATCGCAGATAACGATCTATGTAATCGGCGGTCGAGTTCCTTTCGAAAAAAAATAAAGGAATCCCGAATACGATACCCCATCCGAGAAGGTGTATGATTAATTGCAAAGATTTTTTTTTAGGTGTGTCCGGCATCATTTTATGATTATATTACAAATATAAGAAATTATTTGATTTTATTCGTATCGTATAGCATCTATCGGATCGAGGTTAGATGCTTTTTGCGCCGGATACCATCCGAAAAATACTCCGGTTATAGTACATACGGCAAAAGAGAGCAGTACACTCCAGCTTTGTATGTATATAGGCCAGTGTGCAATATTTTTTACGGCAAAAGATGCTCCGATACCGATCAATATTCCGATAATACCTCCTGTAATACTGATTAAGATAGCTTCGATCAAAAACTGGCTTAGGATATCGATGCCCCTTGCTCCGACACTCATACGCAAACCTATTTCACGTGTACGTTCGGTGACCGATACATACATGATGTTCATAATTCCTATACCGCCTACAACTAAAGATATTCCGGCGATACATGCAAGAAGTGTCGTCATCAAATCGGTCGTAGTATTCAGCATTGTACTCAATTCCTGTTGAGACCGGATAGTAAAGTCGTCGTCATCGGACTCTTTCAGTTTATGATTTTTTCTTAAAATCGCAGTAATTTCTTCTGTTGCATTATCAGTCATGTCTTCTGTGAGGGCAGAAGCGAAGATTCCTTGCAGATAAGTAACTGCGAGTAATCTTTTCATGACAGTCGTATAAGGGGCAAGTACGACATCGTCTTGGTCCATCCCCATACTGTTATACCCTTTAGATTTTAGAACACCGACTACTTTGAACGGGATTTTGTTAAAACGGATTACTTTCCCGATAGGATCGCTTCCGTCGGGGAAGAGGTTATCGACTATTGTTTTTCCGATCACGCAGACTTTGGCGGAGCTTTGTATGTCAGCGTTTGTGAACATCGTTCCGTTTTCTATGGAGAGTTGCCGTATTTCGAGATATTCGGGGCTGACTCCGGTTACGGATGATGGATAATTGTTTGCTCCGTTTATCAATTGACCGGAAGATGATACGTTCGGACTGACAGCCGACAAAAAATTTGTTTCATCTTGTAAAGATTTGAAATCATCCAGTTTCAGAGTCTGCATGGCTGAAGGATCTTGACGTACACCGCCCCGCATTTCTGCACCGGGATGTATCATGATCATGTTAGACCCCATTTCTGCGATCTGAGTTTGAATACTTTTTTTTGATCCTTGTCCTATGGCGAGCATCGTGATAACCGATGCAACACCGATAATGATTCCCAACATGGTAAGGAAAGCCCGCAGTTTGTTGTTTGCAAGCGCACGCAAGGCTATTTTTAATAGATTGGTTACGTTCATTGTTTTACGTTTTATTCGTCATCTTCGGGTTTAGGCATAGCCGCTAACGCTTCTGCTGCCGACATGATATTTTTATTTATAGAGTCTTCTATGACTTTACCGTCCCGTAATCGGATATTCCGGCTACTGTATTGTATTAAATCCGGATTGTGAGTAACGAAAATAATCGTACGCCCTTCGGCATGCAATTGCTGGAAGAGTACGAGAATCTCGAAAGATGTTCTCGAATCAAGGTTTCCGGTTGCTTCATCGGCAAGAATTACGGCCGGATTATTTACCAATGCACGTGCGATAGCCACACGTTGCATTTGGCCTCCGGACATTTGGTTTGATTTGTGTTCCAGGCGGTTTCCCAATCCAACATCTTGTAAAGCTTTTATCGCTCTTTTTTTTCTTTCTGCACTATTGATGTCAGGATTATACATCAGCGGGAGCTCTACATTCTCTACGGCTGTTGTTTTGGGTAAAAGATTGTAATTCTGGAATACGAAGCCGATTTTTCTGTTTCTTAATATTGCACGTGCCGATTTGCTCATCGTGCGCACGGATATGCCATCCAGAAAATATTCACCGCTTGTTGGAGTATCGAGACAACCTAATGTATTGAGTAGTGTTGATTTACCAGATCCGGATGTTCCCATAATCGTTACGAATTCACCTTCATAAATCGTAAACGATATACCCCGAAGAGCGTGGACGATTTCATCTCCGACTTGGAAATTTCTTCTTATATTTTGTAATTCGATTACTTTTTTCATAATAAATAGTTATCCGTTCCTTTTTATTGTCGGTGAATTATTTTTTATCTTTTTTATTTCTTCCCGGAGGGCCAGGCATGAATGGATTTTGTTCTTTAGATTCTCCTATAAAAATTTCAGGATTGGCTTGTTGTCCTATCGTTGCTTCTGTAACGATTTCCATTCCTTCCGTAACGCCGTCGAGAATCTCTGTGTATATGTCATTCGTAATACCGATCTTTACAGGGTGGGCGGTAAAGGTGTTTCCTTCGAGTGTCCATATTTTATGTTCTGCCTTACAATCGATGATTTTATTGTCTGGATTGATCAACGGAGCTTCCGGAGTAAATCGAAGAGCTTTTGCCGGAACACTAAGTACATCTTTTTTATCGAGGATATAGATTGTTACGTTTGCTGTTAATCTCGGTTTCAGTTTGTATTCCGGATTTTGGGCTGAAATAACTACTTCATAAGTAACGACGGTCGATGTAGAAGAGGTGCTGCTACTGTTTGAACTGCTCTCATCTCCCAAGCGTATTTGCATAACTTTTCCTTCGAATGTATCATTGGGATATGCATCTACGGTAAAACTTACTCGTTGACCTTCTTCAACACCGCCTATATCTGCCTCATCGACATCTGCAACTACTTGCATTTGGGTCAGGTCTGCAGCGATCGTGAAGAGGGTAGGAGTTTCGAATCCGGCGGCTACGGTTTGACCTTCTTCAACATCACGGCTTATTACGACACCGTCGATAGGTGATGTGATGGTTGCATAGGCAAGATTTCGTTTTGCTTTTGCCAGCTCTGCTTTTTGACTTTGATAAGTACTTTTTGCTTTTTCATAGTTATAGACAGCCTCTTCATATTCGGTATCACTGATCAGATTCTTGTCATATAAAGTTTTGCTACGGGCATATTTCTTCTGTTGATATTCATATTCAGCTTTACTTCCGTCATAAGCCGCTTGTTTAGAGTCGAGTTCGCTTTGCAAAGTAACTTTGTCCATTTCGGCGATTAGTTGCCCTTTGGTTACTGTTGAGTTATAATCTGCATATAACTTATCGATGATTCCGGATACTTGAGTACCGACTTCTACCTTGGTAACGGGCTCTATACTTCCCGTTGCTGTTACCGAGTTCGATATGTCTCGTTTTGTTACAATTGCCGTATCGAATGCTATTTCGTTCTTTTTGGATGGGTTACTTAACATCCATATAACTATTCCTATGATCGCTATGATTATGACAATAAGGACGGTTTTCTTTTTTGTTATTTTCATTGTATATGTCTATTTAATTTTTTATTCGTTTTTATTTAAAGAGTTATTTCTTTGCCTTGGTAGAATCTTAATAACTGAGCATTTAGAATAGCCATATATTTGGCTTGTAACATTTCTTGCTGTGCTGAAAGAAAATTATTTTTTTCAGTGAGCAATTCTACCGTATTCTTCATTCCTAAATTGAATTGTTCTTGTGCCAGATTGTAACTGGTTTTTGATGCTTTTACTTGTTCTATGGCGGCTGCATATTGAGCTTGAGATGAAGTTGCGTCCAGGTAAATATCTTCTATTGTTTTTTGAAGTTCTTTTTGAGCGTTAAGGTATTCCAATTCAGCTTCAGAAATTTGTAATTTAGCTTTTTCTACCGCCGATTTATTTTCTCTGTTATTGAAGATCGGTATGCTTAGAGTGAGTCCGATACTTTCGTTCAATTTATTTTTCATTTGTTGTCCGAAATTAGAATCACTGCCAGAAATATGGCCCGTACCGACACTTGCTGACAAATCTAAAGTGGGATAGTATCCGGCTTTGGCATTTTTGTGTTCCAGTTTGGCAATATCTATTCCGAGTTTTCCGCTTTGTATGCTGGGAATAAAATTTAAAGCCGATTGGTAAACTTCCTCTTTTCCGGGTAATGGTGTCAGGACGTCATGTGCTTCGAGAATCGGAGTAGAAATACTCAGAGTTTCTGTCATATCCATTTCCAGAAGTTGTTTTAACGTCTGTATGTTGCTTTCCAGAGTCGTTTGTGAAAGTACGAGTTGGTATTTATCCGAGCTGTATTGTGATTCTAATTGGGCATAGTCGCTTTGAGAAATAGAACCGGCTTCCAATAGAGCCTTTCCACGTTCGCATTGTAGTTTTGAAAGAGCTACGGTTTCTTCATTGATTTTTACAGACTCTTGTGCATATAGTATTTGTAAAAAACTTTCGGTAATAGAAGTTTCGATATTATCGATTTCTTCTTCTACCGAATATTGTTGTACTTGTTCTTGTAGTTTGGAAGACTTGATGTTATTTCGCAATTTTCCTCCATTATACAAGGTCATCGATGATCGAAGAGAATAGTTTCCGGTGTATGAGTTTTTGCTACTGCCTTTACTCCCGGTAACTACGTAATTATCTAAACTGTTACCTTCGGGAAAAGGTGTATTTATATACTGTTGAGTTGACCCGAATGAAAGAGACGAGAACAATTTGGCTCGGGCAGATTTGCTGTCTACCTGGCTGCTTTCTAATGCGATTTTACTTTTTTTGAGTTGAATGTTTTGTGTCAGTGCATAGTCTATGCAGTTTTTTAAAGTCCACTCTTGAGGTTTTTCTTGAGCAGATAATAACCGTAATCCTCCTGTACAGAAACAAAACACGAAAATTCCGATACGATAATAATTCATAAGTCTTTCTTTTTGTGTTTATACAAAGTTAAATATGGCTATTTTCTCAGCCAATCGAAATATAGAAAGGGTAGCTTTTCACCGACAAATCTTCTTTTTTTACAGATAAAGCAAAAAATTGAAGTAAATAGGTTTAACTTTATTGATAAATAGGCATCCAATAGATAGAATTAATTAAAAATTTAGATTTTGTTTTATGGTTGGAGATACAGAGCAGGATATAATAATGAAGTTGCGTGACCCGAAAATGTGTAATGCAGGGTTTGAACAACTGGTCTTGATGTATCGTGAATCTCTGTATTGGCACATACGGCGTTTGGTCGTATCGAATGAGGATGCGGAGGATATTTTGCAGGAATCATTGATAAAGGCATACCGGTCTTTAGATGAATTTAGAGGTGAAAGTCGTTTATTTACTTGGCTCTATCGGATTGCGACAAATGAAAGTTTGCAATTTTTACGCCGTAAGAAGTTATCTTTTACACCGTATGAAGAGGTCAGTGATATGCTGATACGAACGCTTTATGCCGAAAATAATACAGATGCAGATGAATTGTTATTGAGATTTCAAGAGGCGATTTTGCGTTTGCCTGAAAAACAACGGGTTGTTTTTAATTTGAGATATTATGATGAACTGAGCTATGAAGAGATAAGTCGTATTACAGGACAATCGGTGGCAACATTGAAAACCGGCTACCATTACGCTGTGGAAAAAGTAAAAAAATATATGGTAAATAGTCAGATATGAAAGATAAAGATTTTGATTTTGATTTTGATCGGGTTGGTAAGCGTTTACCTTATCGGGTAGATGAAGAGGCTTTACAGAGAGTTACTCGTAATGTCCTCGAGACTTGCAGACAAGAAAAAATTTCTCGAAAGTCAGGTGTTCGCAGGAACTATTTCTTTTACATGTTGGGGAGTGTTGCTGCAATTTTATTATTGTTGGTTTACATAGGAGTCGGACATAAGAAAGAAGTTCAGGATCGATTAAAGATGGCAGAAGTTTCTGCTGGTGATTCGTTGAGAGAATTTTATTCTGTTTCAGACCAGAATGCCGGGAGTATTTTTAATGATGTTTTTCAAAGAGACTCGAGCTTGGAGATTGCGTTGTGGGAAGAAACCTTAGCGGAAGATTTTAAATATTCGCAAACAGGAAAGGATATGCCGATGGATGAGTTGATCGATGAATTAAGCGATGAAGATTTGATGTTCCTTACGGAGATTACAGGTGGGACGATTGTCGATCAATGGTATAATTAATTTATTAGTTGAGATTAAATATGATAGTTATGAATAGAATATTAATGTTATTGTTTATGTGTATGCCGGTCATGTTATGGGCACAGAGACTTCCTGTTCATGAAAAACAAAAAGAGTTGCAAGAGAGAATGGTTGAAGTTTCTTTATCGGAAATACAGGAACGTTTGAGTCTTACAGAAATGCAGATATCGCAACTTCGTCCTGTATATAAGCAGTATCAAAAAAAGGTTGCCCGTTTGAATATGCAGAATCATAAATTGTTTAATCGAATGAATGCCGATACGTTGTCTGACGAACAAGCTAAGACGATACTTCGGGAATATCTTGACAGGGAGCGTAAATTGTATGCCTTAAACAAGCAGTATATGGACAATTTATTGGAAATTTTGTCTCCTCAACAAGTTATAAAATTGTATCAATCCGATTCGGATATTAAAAGAAAAATAAGAATGGAATATTTACGTCGGACAGGCAAACCGAAAAGATGAATTATTGCTAAGTTTTAGAAATGAAAAGTGGTGTGACTAAAAATGAAGCCCGGAATTTTCCGGGCTTCATTTTTTATTTAGCAAAACAATAAAATCAATAGTTGGGCGGTAAGTACCCGCAAGAACATTGTTAGAGGATATACTGTTGAATAAGCGACTGCGGGAGCATCTGTCGAAGTGGTTTTATTGGCATAAGCCAATGCTGGCGGATCGGTATTGCTCCCTGCGATTAACCCGATAAGTGTAAAATAGTTGATTTTATAATAACCTCGAGCGATAGAACCTATAATCAAAAGCGGTATAATCGTTATCAGGAATCCCCATAATACCCAAAGTAATCCGTCTCCGCTGAATACGGTTTCTGCAAATGTGCCTCCTGCCGTAATTCCGACGCTTGCCAAGAATAAGCAAATCCCTATTTCCCGAAGCATTAAACTGGCACTGGTGGAAGTATAAGTTACCAATTTCATTTTGTATCCGAAACGTCCTATTAATATGGCAACTACTAAAGGTCCTCCTGCCAATCCCAATTTCATGGATGACGACATTCCCGGAATCGCCAATGGAATACTTCCTAAAATAATACCTAAGAATATCCCGACAAAAAGGGTAATCATATTTGGTTCGTTAAGACGTTTCATCGAGTTTCCGAGTCTTTCTGCCAGACGGTTTATATCCTCCAGTTTTCCTACAACAGTCAGACGGTCTCCCATTTGCAAAGTCAGGTTCGGGTTGGCAAGCAGATCGACACCTGCACGATTGACGCGGGTGGCATTTAATCGGTATCCCATCGGTAGCCGAAGAGATCCTATCGTTCTTCCGTTAAACTCCGATTTTGTTACAAGAATGCGGCGCGATACCACAGGAGCATGGATGGCTTCCCAATCCATCTCTACCGTGCTGCCGATAAAAGCTTTTAACGCATCTTCGTCTTGAATCGACAGAACAATCAGCAGTAAGTCGCCTTGCTCTATAATGGTAGAAGACTGGGGAATGATAACTTCATTATTACTCTTTTTTATTCGAGAAATGACAAAGTTGCGGTCGATGAGTTTCATTAGTTCATCCAAAGGTTTCCCGAAAATCAGTTGGTTTTCTACTTTATAGGTAACAAGATGCGGCTTGAGTACACTGGCTGCAGTTTCTTCTTCTATTTGACGGCTTTCTTTATCCAATTTTACTTTAAATATAGCTCGTATAATAAGCATTGAGAGGATAATACCTAAAACTCCTAAAGGATAAGCTGCTGCATAACCGGAAGCAATTTCGGGCACTACGTCGAGTTTCCCGTCGAAATGCAATTGGGCTAAAGTTTGCTGTGCTGCACCTAATCCCGGAGTATTTGTTACAGCTCCGGATAAAATACCGACCATTATAGGCATTTCGACTCTACCGTTGGCTAAAAAATAGATGGTACAAGCTACGGCGACGTTGAGCAATACGATTCCCGTTGCAAGTAAGTTCAGGGTCATTCCGCCTTTTTTAAAGGAAGAAAAGAATCCCGGGCCTACCTGTAACCCGATAGAATAAACAAAAAGGATAAGCCCGAATTCTTGCATAAAGTGCATGATATTGGCTTCTCCTACAAATCCGAAATGTCCGGCCAATAACCCCACAAAAAGCACAAATGTCACTCCTAAGGATATGCCGAAGATTTTCATTTTCCCTAAATATACCCCTGCAGCGATCACAAAGGCATATAATAATACCGTATGTGCAACCGATGAAGGAGTAAATAGCAGATTTTCAATCCAAGTCATGATTAATATAAAGTGTATAAATTAAATATGTAAAAGTTCAAAAATTGTTTTTTAATATTGCTTCGTATCTTAATTGTTTGTCTGTTTTTCATCTTTATGAAACGGAAAAATAGCTTTTTCTCTAAAAATAAAATAATCCGTTACTTAAGAGGCTGCAAAGGTAAGGATATTTAATCAATGCGACAAAAAATAAACGATTTATTATCATTAAATTTGTTTTCGGTTTGGAACAGTGTCAAGAGGATATTCTAAAGAAAATTAATGTATTGTCGGAGTTTCGGAATAACATCTTTTAGATTCGGAATTATTTGTATTTTTGTAAAGCGATATGCTAACGTGTTATTCAAAATATGAGATTACAACTGATAGCTTTCTTTGCATTAGTTTGCATTAATTTTGCAATAGACTTTTATATCTATTTCCGGATTATACGGAAAACCTGCCGGTATGTGTGGCTGCGTATATCTTATTGGGGAATTAATTGTTTGTTGTTGGCTGCGTTTTTGTTTGCTTATGCTCTTATGAAGAACCATCAAGATATCGATAACCGTATGGTATTCATATGGTTTATGTTTATCTACTTTTTGGTTTATGCTCCTAAGATTACTTATTTTTTACTTTCTGTATGGGATTATGTGTCTTGCCTGTTTAGGAAAAAGATGCTCCGTATATTCCATTATGCAGGAATTGTAGGAGCTTTGTTTGTTTTCGGATCTATGGCTTATGGGGCGTTTATCAATCGGGAGCGTTTGGTTATTCGAGAGCTTTCTGTAGAGTCATCCCGATTACCGGAAGGATTTAATGATTATAAAATCGTACAAATTTCCGATATTCATTTAGAAAGTTTTGGATCAGATACAATATTCATATCCGAGATGGTACGGCAGGTTAATAAATTAGAGCCCGATTTGATTGTTTTTACCGGCGATTTGGTCACGTTGCGCAGTGCCGAATTAGAACCGTTTTTGCATGTGCTTTCCGGTTTGAAAGCAAAGAACGGAGTATATTCGATTCTTGGTAACCATGATTACGGGGATTATGTACCATGGAAAAATGTATCGGAAAAATTAGAAAATCGGAAACTCCTCAGAATAAAAGAAAAAGAGATAGGGTGGCGAATGCTGAATAATGAGTCGGTGTATTTGTATAGCGGTAATGATTCTGTAGCCCTGATCGGAGTTGAAAATTGGGGAGAACCTCCTTTCCCGAGATACGGAAATTTGAGGGCTGCTTATCCGGATTTGAATGATGACTGTTTTAAGATTTTATTAACCCATAACCCGATGCATTGGGATGAAGAAGTTATATCGGGTACAAATATAGATTTGTCTCTTTCGGGACATACTCATGCTATGCAAATTAAGTTACAGTTGGGAGATTGGCGTTACTCTCCGGCAGAGATACGTTATCCTCGTTGGAGCGGACTTTATAGGGAGGGGAATCAGTATTTATATGTAAACGAAGGTATAGGTTGTGTGTTTATGCCGATGCGGGTAGGAGCAACGCCTGAGATAACAGTAATTCGACTTAAATGTATATCGTAAAAGTTATAATTTGCGTTTTCTTTTTAATAACAGGTTTTTCTTGTGGAAAAGCACCGTCCGATTCGCCTGTAATTCGTATGGCACTGTTGAAAGGGCCTTCGGCAATAGCATTTTCAAATTTGTTAGACTCTGTTTATTGTATTCAGGGAAAGCGGTTCGAAACTGTTTTGTATGATAATCCGATGAAAGTACAGGCGTTAATGATACAAAAAAAAATAGATGTGGCGGTCTTGCCGCTTTCTTCTGCTGTAAATTTGTATAATAAAAATACAGGTTATTCTCTTTTGGCTTGTCCGGTTTGGGGAAATTTGTTTTGGATCTCGTCCGGAAGTAGAACCGATAAATCGCCGTTTCCCATATTTTTATTTGGACAAGGTACAACTTCTGACGTATTGCTGAAATATTTACAAAGTGTTTCTGCTTTACAGGATGTCTATCCCGATTATACCTATTCTACACCTCAAGATCTGTTTAGAGCCTTGATGAGTCGTCAGATATCGGATGCTATATTGCCGGAACCATTTGTATCTTTGGCATTACAAAAAGATTCATCATTATTTGTCCGCTATGATTTGGCAAAAGAATTCAGTCCGGTTGGTTTTGCTCAAACGGCAGTGGTCGTTAGCTCGGAAATAAAGCAAGACATACATTTATTAAATTCTGTCGATTCTTTATTGTCGGTTTCAGTGAGGAAGAGTACACCTGAAAATCCGGAAACGGAAAGTCGGCTGATACACTACAAAATACTACCCGGTAAAATTGATTTGGCAACAGTATATGACCGTTGTCGCATCGAATACAGGTCACGATCTTCGGTCAGAAATTCAGTAGATAGTTTGTTGCAGGTTATCTTCAAGTATTATCCGAAATCCATAGGAGGCAAGTTCCCGGATGATAGATTCTATATATCTGATAATTCGATATGATTTTATGAAAAAGCGAAAAAAATATATTCTTATTGCCGCTTCATGGTTTACCGTATTGCTATGTTGGCAGTTTTTTTCGCTATATATCGGGAATAAAGATATTTTTCCCTCGGCTTTTCAGCTTATTACAGCAGTATTTTATTTGTTTTCGGAAGCCTCTTTTTTGTCTGCCGTATCATCAACTTTGTTGCGAGGAATATGCGGGATATTGCTTTCCCTTTGTCTGGCTGCGATATTGGCATGGCGCGCTTCCCGATCGGATGCGTTTCGCACCTATATCCATCCTTTTTTGACCTTACTTCGTTCCGTTCCGATTATTTCATTTTTGTTTTTATTTTTGATTTGGTTTTCTCCGGAATATATTCCTCTGGTAATGGCGTTAATAACTATAGTTCCGGTATTGACCGAGAATTTAATAGCCGGTTTTCGGAATATCGATCACTCCTTGCTGGAAATGTCCTATATGTATGCTTTTTCGGTAAAGCAAAAGATAAAACATATTATTTATCCGGCAGTATCGCCTTATCTTTTCAGCGGATTGATCTCTACGGCAGGATTAGGATGGAAAGCTATTATTATGGGAGAAGCTTTGGCCCAACCCGTTACGGGTATCGGTGTTATGATTCGTGAAGCTCACGGCTTTATAGAAGTTCCCCGTTTGCTGGCATGGACGTTGGTTGCCGTAGTCATATCATACGGTTTTGAATTGTTATTGAAAAGGGCTGAAAAATATAGTTTCCCGGTTTCTTTCGCCTCAAAAGATTATGCGGAAAAAATAATGGAGAATTTTCCCGATATTCTTAATATAGAGGGGATTCGAAAGAGATACGGACATAAAATCTTATTATCGGAGTTACGGTTGTCTGTTTCGAGAGGGGAAATTACTTGTTTGATGGCTTCTTCCGGATATGGGAAAACGACTTTGTTACGTCTGTTGTCGGGACTGGATCATGCCGAAGCGGGAGATGTCCCTTTAGAAAAAGATTGCAAAGTGGCTTTCCTTTTTCAAGAATATAGACTTTTGCCCCATCTGACAGTATGTGAAAATATTGCACTTTCCCGTGCCTCTTGTATGCGGAAGGAGACAGCTCGTAAAGAAATAATCGAGATTTTGGAACAACTGGATATGCGAAATTGTATAGATCGTTTTCCTGGAACGTTGAGCGGGGGAGAATGTCAACGTGTTGTATTGGCGCGAATGATGTTTTTCCCTGCATCTTTATATTTGCTTGATGAACCGTTTAAAGGGCTCGATTTTGATCTGAAGCAAAAAGTTATGGACTATTTGCGGAAATGGCAGGTCCGGTACGGAAAGACTATCTTGTATGTTACACATCAAGATGATGAGACGAGAATAGCTGATAAAATTGTAAGAATTCAGTAAATTTATTATTTGAGAATGAATAAAATATTTCCACAGTTGATTTCAAAGGCTTTGAATATCAAGGCCGATCAGATTTCAAATACGATAGCCTTACTTGAGGACGGAGCTACGATTCCGTTTATAAGCCGCTATCGGAAAGAGATGACCGGAGCGTTAGATGAGGTGCAGATTGCCGATATAAAAAACCGATATGATAAATTATGTGAGATAGAAAAACGGAAACAGACAATCCTCTCAACAATCGAGGAACAAGGAAAATTGTCTTCGGAATTGAAAAATCGTATAGAGTCTTCTTGGGATATGATGGAGTTGGAAGACATCTATTTGCCATACAAACCGAGACGTCGCACTCGTGCGGAGATAGCCCGAGAGAAGGGTTTAGAACCTTTGGCTAAATGGCTGATGATTCAGCAACCCGGTGATCCGGGATATAAAGCTTCAGCTTTTATAAAAGGGGAAGTTAAAGATAGCGAAGATGCGTTGAAAGGTGCTTGTGATATTATTGCCGAATGGATTTCTGAAAATGAAAGAGCAAGAAATACCGTACGTGGATTATTTCGGCGGGAAGCTGTAATATCGTCTCGTGTAGTAAAAACGAAAGTTGAAGAAGCTGCGAAATATAGAGATTATTTCGAGTGGTCTGAGCCGTTGTATCGTTGTTCTTCTCATCGTTTGTTAGCAATGCGTAGAGGAGAAGCCGAAGGTTTTTTAAAAGTTTCTATATCACCGGAAGATGAACTTTGTATAGACCGTCTTGAAGGTCAGTTTATAAAGAATGCTACGGCTGCGGCTGCACTCGTATCCGATGCGGTGCGTGACGGATATAAACGTTTATTGAAACCTTCGATAGAGACTGAGTTTGCTGCATCGTCTAAAGAAAAAGCCGATGACGAGGCTATTCGGGTTTTTTCTGAAAACTTGAAACAACTGTTGCTAGCTCCTCCTTTAGGGCAGAAACGAGTGTTGGGAATCGATCCGGGATTTCGTACCGGATGTAAGGTTGTCTGTCTGGATGCTCAGGGAAATCTATTACATAATGAGACGATATTTCCGCATCCTCCTCGTCAGGATGTTTCCGGTTCGGCTCGAAAAATAACGCATTTAGTAGAGGTATATGACATTCAGGCAATAGCGATCGGTAATGGTACGGCAAGTCGGGAAACAGAAAATTTTATTACCAATTTGCGTTATGATAGAAAAGTCCAGGTATTTGTCGTCAGTGAAAATGGTGCATCTGTTTATTCTGCTTCGAAAGTTGCCAGAGAAGAATTTCCGGAGTATGATGTAACTGTAAGAGGTGCTGTATCTATCGGCCGGCGTTTGATGGATCCGCTTGCGGAATTGGTGAAAATAGATCCGAAATCTATCGGAGTAGGACAATATCAGCATGATGTTGATCAGGGTAAGCTTAAGAAATCTTTGGATCAGACTGTCGAGAATTGTGTTAATTCTGTCGGTGTGGATATTAATACGGCAAGTAAGCATCTGTTGGTATATATTTCAGGATTAGGACCTCAGTTGGCGCAAAATATCATAGATTACCGTAAGGAAAACGGACCGTTTCACTCCCGAAAAGAATTGCTGAAAGTTCCTCGTATGGGAGAAAAGGCTTTTGAACAAGCTGCCGGCTTTTTGAGAATTGCTTCGTCGGAAAATCCTTTGGACAATTCGGCAGTGCATCCCGAACGTTATGCTTTGGTAGAAAAAATGGCATTTGATTTAGGCTGTACCGTCAAAGAATTGATAGCTGATAAAGAACTTCGTAAACGGTTGGTGCTGGAGAATTATCTTTCTGAAGAAGTCGGGATGCCGACTTTGAAAGATATTTTAGAAGAACTTGATAAACCGGGTAGAGACCCTCGACAAACTATTAAAGTGTTCGAGTTCGATGCTTCGGTGAAAACGATAGATGATCTCAAGGAAGGAATGCTACTTCCGGGGATTGTGACGAATATTACTAATTTCGGATGTTTTGTAGATATCGGTATTAAAGAAAACGGGTTGGTGCATATTTCGCAATTGGCAGACAGATATGTATCTGATCCAACAGAGATAGTATCTATACATCAGCAGATTATGGTAAAAGTGATGAGTGTGGATAAAGAGCGGAAAAGAGTGCAGTTATCAATGAAAGATATATAATTAGTACGATGAACAGGGCAATTGTTTGTTTGGGATCGAATGTTCCCGGAGGAAAATTATTAGTGAAAAAAAGTTGTGTGGAGATTCGGGGATTAGTCTCGTCTGCGAAATTCTCTTCTTGTTATGAAACCGTTCCGGTGAGCAGTATTCCTCAGCCGAATTACCACAATTGTGTAGGCGTTTTGGAAACGGAATTGGAATTTGAAGATTTATTTCGTATTTTTAAGGAAATGGAAAAGGCTGCCGGACGTACTCCGGGCGGTAAAAAGGTAGGAATTGTTCCTTTAGATATAGATATAGCTATGTGGAACGATGAAATTAAAAAACCGAGAGATATGATGCAGGATTATATGCAGATCGGTCTGATGGAATTGAATGACCCGTCTTGCCGTCTTGTAAAGTAAGGGCCTGTTTATAAACAATATCTTTCGTCAATGTGTTTGATGTTCAGATTTTAATTTGTTAATGTGAGGAGGTAGAATGAAAGTTATAGAAGATGTCTTGTTGAAACGGACTTCGGTTCGACGTTATGAACGGGAAAAAATAGAACCGGAAAAGCTTGATTTGATTTATCGGGCGATAGCGAGTACACCGACCAGTTACAACGGTCAGCAATATTCGGTTATTGCGGTAGAAGATCAGGAAAAAAAAGAACTGCTATATGAAATTATCGGTCAAAAGCAAATAAAGACGTCTGCCGTATTTCTGGTTTTTTGTGTCGATTTTAATAAAGTGTCTCTATTGGCAAAAGCCAAGGAGCTCGATTTTCCCCGTATTCAGGATAAAATGGACGGAGTAATGATCGGATTGATCGATGCGGCTCTGGCAATGCAGAATGCCGTGGTTGCAGCACAATCTTTGGGTCTGGGAAGCTGCTGTATCGGGTATGCCCGAACAGCCGATCCGGCTCGTGTCGCAGAAGTTTTGCAGCTTCCGAAGGGGGTATTTGTTGCTTGCGGACTCTCTATCGGTTATCCTCGGGAGATTCCCGATCTGAAACCGAAACAGCCTTTATCGGTCTTGATACATAAAAACCATTATCGAACCGATGATATGACGGAGGAATTATTAACCTACGATCGTTTAATTTGTGAATATAACGGTTGCAGAGCGGGAGTGAAGACTGATAATGATTGGTGCGCTCACATGCTTGACTACTATCGGGAAGCATTGAAATATGATATGGAAGGTTATTTAAAAGCGCAAGGTTTTAACTTAGAATATAAATAGTTTTTTGAATCTGTATAATAAGTCGAGTTGCATAAAAATTATTTTTATTTTTTTTCGAGACAGGATGAAAATTCCAGAATCTTTTCAGAATTGTGTCTAATCTTTGTATCAAGAAATAAAAATAATCAGTAGTAACCTTTAAAATTTCAGATTATGAAAAAGTTGATCTTTTTATTCGTATGTGTATTTTCTATTCAAGTAGCATTGGCAGATAATGATAAGCCGATTAATTTTACTCAGTTGCCTCAAGCGGCACAAAAATTTGTAAAACAACATTTCCCGAAAGCTAAAATCGCTTTTGTGAAAATGGAGACCGAGTTGTTCGATAAATCTTATGATGTGGTTTTTAATAATGGAGACAAACTTGAATTCGATAAGAAGGGCGAATGGACGGAAGTGAACTGTAAGTCAACTGTTGTACCGGCTAAGGTTATTCCAGCCCCTATAAAAAAATATGTAGAAACGAACTATCCCGAAGCGAAGGTACTTAGTATCGAGAGAGACCGTTACGATTATGAAGTAAAGTTGTCCAATTTCTGGGAAATCAAATTCGATATGAATTTCAATGTGATCGATATGGATAATGACCGGGATTAAGAACCTGTCTGAATTTTCCGACAAAAAATATTATCAGGTCATTTTTGTATTTTCTTCCGGTCTTTTTTCCTGTTTTCCCTCGTCAGATAGCCCGCTATCCTTCTCGTAAAAACAGAAAAACATACTCGAAAGAAACTCTCAAAACTGACCCGAGTAAAACTCAGACAGGCTCTTAGAGCCTGTCTGAGTTTTACTCGATACGAATTTGTTAATTATTTATAGAATAATGCAGCTATCCATGAGGGTAGCTGTTTTTTTATTGATGTTGAAAATCGTATCTTTGTGATATGGAAGATACGTATAAAACGATAGCCCGAACTTCTGAGGGGTTGTATAAAGAAAAAATGAGTAAGTTCATCTCTTTTGCAGTTCCGGTTTCTACGTTAGATGAAGTTAAGGAAAACCTTGAAATATATCAGAAGAAGTATTATGATGCCCGACACGTTTGTTGGGCGTATATGCTGGGACATCAACGTGTGGATTTTCGTTCGAATGATAACGGAGAACCTTCGGGAACAGCTGGAAAACCTATACTCGGACAAATCAATTCGTTCGGACTGACGAATATATTGATTGTCGTAATTCGTTATTTCGGAGGAATAAAATTGGGAACGAGCGGGCTGATCGTCGCTTATCGTGAAGCTGCTGCCGAAGCGATCCGGGCGAATGAAATAATCGAATGCCTTGTTGAGGATGAGATACGTGTGGCGTTTGAATATCCTTTTCTGAATGATGTGATGCGTATTGTAAAAGAGGATAATGTTACTATAATTTCTCAATATTTTAATTTAGATTGTGATATGACCCTTCGTGTGCGTCGATCGGCTGTCGATTATCTCCGTTCACGGCTTGCTAAAGTGGAGAGTCTTCGTTTTTTAGAAGAATAGAGAATCTGTTTTCCTATATAAATAATGAAAAAAATCAAGGCGAGAGTAGAAATTAGAATACCATCTTTTATTCCGGGAGGAACGTATGTGAAATTTATGGTATTTTTACCTTTATCTCCTTTTACTGCCATGAACGAAATATTTGTTTTTATAATTTCTCTTTTTTCTCCGTTAACGGTTGCCGAAAATCCCGAATCGTACGGAACACTGAAAAAAATAAGATTTTCTTTAGGTAAATTAATTTCGGCAGTGAATCCGGTTGAGTTTCCGTGAAATGAAGAACATACGATTTCATTTCTTTTTCGGGAAAGCTGCGCAACATCCATACTGGTGTCTATTTTTGTATATTGAAATAATGAGCGGTATTTTTCCCAATCCTGTTTTTCGAGAACGATAGAGGACAAGAGAATGTTACATCGATTTTTTTGAGGATCGGTCTGATGTATCGAGTCGAATTCTGTCCGGTTTATAGCTCTGTCGTAAGTAAATCCGAAAGGAATAAAATTTTGATTTTCGTATATTTCAGATTTGTTGTTTTTCTTTTTTAATCGGAATCCTTCGGGAATATATTTTGTGTTAAAAGGTACATATCTGTAAAAGTAACGTACCGATAATAATGCATCAGTATATTCCCGGTTTTCTAATGACGGTTCGTTGGTGGGGCTTTTTATATTTTCTATATATCCCGAAATGCTTATGAAATCTGCATGAGAACGACTTTGCAAACTGTGGAATACCGATATTGCAGGTTCATTTTGATATAACCCCATATTCATGTGGTTTGCCGGATCGAAGTCTATCCGATATTCATATTGGGGAGATATATTATGAATAGAGTCAGTCAGAAAAACGGTTAAACTCTGATCGCTGTTGTTGACTCCGTCTATCCGGTTATTTATTTCGACAAAGCTTCCCATATTTATTGCAGAAGCAAGACATGTGATAAACAGCAGATTTTTGGAGGATATACGATAATTGATTATGACGAACAGTAAAAGATAATTTATTATGGTCAAAATGGTTGAATATCCTGATATCAGTTTATTCGTGTCGGTATATCTTCCGAACCAATTTGTCCATCGTGATGAGAACATCTCTCCGAACCACCCTTTTTCGCAGATAAATTGTCCTGAAATAAAAGGAACGGTAATCAGAATGAGGAATGTGAGAATATATAAGAAATATTTATGAGAAATGGGATTATACAGTTTATCGGGGTGCGACAATATGTTTATTGTAGAAAGTGCTAAAATAAGAGACAAAGCGTACCACCAACGGGTATATGAATAGTTGCTCCACAGGTTGAAAGAGGCATTTAACGGTGCGATCAGAGAAATAATGACCAGACATATCAGAGGTTGAGACAACCAGTTACGGGGATGCTGCCGAATGAATGAAACTGCCAGTATTGCGCCTGTGATCGGTAGAAAAGCACCTATTGAACTCCAGTTGAGAATTTGGGGATAAAAGGCAGGGATTTCAAGACTTCCTGCCGGCATGAATAAGGCCCTGAGACGTTCTAATATGTTGAATATGCCTGTTTTGAATTTCCAAATCCTATCGACTCTCGGAGCTTCTGAGATTTTATACCATGCCGGAAGTATCAGAAATGCAGTTAATAATATTCCTAAAATTCCTTCGATGAGTATTGCCGAATAATCGTTTCGTTTATTGCCAGCCCAATCTCCCGATTTGAATCTGAAGAGAGCATAAATTACGATAAATATTCCTGAAGATACGAAAAAATAATAATTGGTGAGCAGGTTGATGAAAACGGCAAAGGTCAGTAATCCCGGAATCCGTTTCTTTTTGTAGAGTCGTAATTCCAAAGCTGTCGGAATTAAGGGAAAAAGTGCTATAACATCGGTAAAATGATTAAATTGCGTATTTAAAATCGTAAACGAGGAGAATGTATATAGCAGCGATCCTATAATTGCATATATGGGCTTCTTTATAAAAATTCTGAAATAGAGAAAAGAGGTAATTCCGCAGACGAAAAATTTTAATAAGATTGAAGCAGTAATTCCTTGTAGGATATGGTTTTCAGGAAATAAAGTAGCTATCCAGACAAATGGACTTCCCACAGTATAAAAGGCATATCCTCCTAAAAAGTTGTCTCCTAAAAATGAATTCCAACTCCAGTAGGGCATCCCCGTTGAGAAATTCGTTTAGTCTCAAGTATAAACGGTATTTGCTGAGTAATATAATCTGCTTTTGAGACAAAATATCCCCCATGTTGTATAATGGAGGGCAACATACCTGCAAATGCGGTTATTAGGCTTAATATACCTGATAATAGTACATTTACGAATATATTTATACGCCCGTGTTTTTCCATGGGAAGGCAAATTTATAATTCTTCTTGTTCCAGAATATTTTGTAACGTAAGAACCGCCTCTTCTACCGTTTTTATATGGGTGATAGATATAGATCGTTTTCCCTTGATTTCCCTCAGTTGGCACTGTCGGGGATTCTTTTGCAGATAACTTAATACTTTACCGAAAACAGGAGACTGAAAATAGCGGATGTTATTATCCGAAACAAAAAACAGATTCATCTTTTCCTGTTTCAATACTACTTTTTCCATACCTAACTGTTTGGCCAGTTGTCGGAGGGTAACGATACGGATAAGCTCTTTCCCTTCATGAGGTATGCGTCCGAACCTATCTTCCAGTTTTGCTGAGAATGCTTGTATGTCCGAGGCTCGTTCCATATTATCCAACTCCTGATAGAGGGAAATCCGTTCCGAGTCATTCGGGATGTAGCTGTTGGGAAATAATAGTTCCATGTCTGATTCTATGGTGCAGTCGCTGACAAATGTTTCTCGTTCGCCGGGAAGAACCACGCTATTTTCGTTATAAACATCCGTAAATTCCTCATTTTTCAATTCTTCTACAGCTTCTTTCAATATTTTTTGGTAGGTTTCATATCCCAAGTCTGCAATGAATCCGCTTTGTTCTGCCCCCAATAAATTCCCTGCTCCTCGAATATCCAGATCCTGCATGGCGATATGTATTCCGCTTCCAAGTTCTGAAAAACTCTCTATCGCTTGTAATCGGCGGCGGGCATCCACACTCAGTTCTCGCAATGGTGGAGTAAGGAGATAACAAAAAGCCTTTTTATTGCTTCTGCCTACACGTCCCCGTAATTGATGAAGTTCGCTTAAACCGAAATTTTGAGCATTATTGATAATAATCGTGTTGGTGTTGGGCATGTCGATTCCCGATTCGATGATGGTGGTCGCTATCAATACATCATAGTCGTAATTTGTAAAATCGATAATTGCTTGTTCGAGTTTTTCGGGCTCCATTTGTCCGTGACCTACAATTGTTCTGGCGTCCGGAACAAGGCGATGTACGAGATTTTCCAGTTCATAAAGCTGTTTTACTCTGTTATTGACGATAAATACCTGGCCGTTTCGACTCATTTCGAAATTGATGGCTTCTTTGATAATATCTTCATTAAATCCGTGAACCTCGGTTTGTATCGGGTACCTGTTAGGGGGGGGAGTCGTTATGGCCGAAAGATCCCGAGCACCCATTAACGAAAATTGTAAAGTACGAGGAATCGGTGTTGCTGACATGGTCAAAGTATCTACATTTGTCTTTATCTGTTTCAGTTTTTCTTTAACGGCAACTCCGAATTTCTGTTCTTCATCGATGATAAGTAATCCTAAATCTTTAAATTTTACATCTTTTCCTATGATGCGGTGTGTACCTATCAGTATGTCGATTTTACCTTCTGATAAGTTTTTGAGTATCTGTCGTGTTTCTGCAGAAGTTCTTGCCCGGCTTAGGTAGTCTACTTTAACGGGAAAATCTTTAAGTCGTTCGCTAAATGTTTTATAGTGTTGAAATGCCAGTACGGTAGTCGGGACAAGAACAGCTACTTGCTTATTATCGCATGCAGCTTTAAAAGCAGCCCGGACTGCAATTTCAGTTTTTCCGAATCCGACATCTCCGCATATCAGCCTGTCCATAGGGCGTTCTTTTTCCATATCGGCTTTTACTTCGGCTGTCGATTTCAATTGATCGGGTGTGTCCTCATAAATAAATGACGCTTCGAGTTCCTGCTGCATGAATGTGTCGTGGGAAAATGCGAATCCTTTTTCTTCTTTTCTTTTGGCATACAGTTTGATAAGATCGCGGGCAATATCTTTCATCTTGCTCTTGGTCTTTTCTTTCATCCGTTCCCATGCTCCTGTCCCTAATTTGTTGATTCGGGGAGGTTCTCCTTCTTTTGCCCGGTATTTGGCTAATTTGTGCAGAGCGTGTATGCTGACGAAAAGAATGTCGTCATTTTGATAAATGAGTTTAATGACTTCTTGCATTTTTCCATTGATCTCTGTTCGTATCAATCCTCCGAATTTTCCGACACCGTGATCTATGTGAACGATATAATCTCCTATTTCGATTTGTTGCAGTTCTTTAAGTGAGAGAGCAAGTTTTCCCGAACGGGCTTTGTCGCTTTTCAGACTGTATTTGTGGAATCGGTCGAACAATTGATGGTCTGTAAAAAAGCAGGCTTTCAATTCCCGGTCTATAAAACCTTCGTGTAGTGTTTTCTGTACAGGGGTGAACGAGATATTTTCACCTTTATCTTCAAAAATGCTTTGAATACGTTGTATCTGTTTTTCGCTGTCGCTTAAAATATAAAGAGTATATCCCTCTTTCAAGAAAGAGGTGAACGAATCGATAACCAGTTCGAAATTCTTGTGATAGATCGGTTGAGGCGAGCATTCTATTCTCAGAATGGCTGCGTCTGGGGAAAGACTTTTATTCCCATAATCGATTCGTTTAAATTCGAATATTTTTTTGCGGAATGTGTCCGGGTCTATGATTTTTTTTCCTGCATTAAGATCGCCTTCTTCGGTTATCAATAATTGATCGGACAGAGTTTCTCCGGCAATTCCGTTGATTCGTTCTATGCACCATGCCAGATCTCTGAATCCGAAAATTGTTTTCGGATCGATAAACTCCAGAAAAGAGATGCCGTTAGCTTCGTTATTCATCATGTTGGGAATAATGAATATCTCTTCGAATTGATCATTGGACAATTGCGACTCTATATCGAAAGATCGGATACTTTCGATGTCATCTCCGAAAAAATCGATACGGTAGGGCTGGTCGAAAGAAAAAGAATAAACATCGAGAATACTGCCTCTTACAGCATATTGTCCCGGTTCATATACGTAATCGACTCGCTCGAAGCCATATTTGAAAAGAATATCCGAAATGTTCGTGATGTCTGCTTTCCCGTTCTTTACCAAGTGGATCGTTTTCTCAGATAGTGTGGTTTCTCTGACGACTTTTTCAGCCAAAGCTTCCGGACAAGTAACAACGATCAAAGATCGGTCGGTCTGCCTCAGACGGTTAAGAGTTTCTGTCCGTAGTATTTCGTTTGCCGCATCCACTTGTCCGTATTTAATGGCACGTTTATAGCCGGAAGGAAAAAATACGATATTTCCTTCTCCTTGTATTTGCACCAAATCATGATAAAGATATCCTGCTTCTTCCATATCGTTCGCAACCAGAACGACAGGCCTTCCGCAAGTGGATAGTGACGAGAGCAATAACGAGGCTGCAGAACCTTGTAGTCCGGTTATGTGGATTGTCTTTGTCCGGTTATCCGCAACAAGATTTTGTAATGCTTTTTGCCGGGCAGGCGTATTGAAAAGCGTATATAATGAGTCGATTTTCATTTTGTAGAAATAATCATCCGTAAAGTTTGACAAAAATACATCTTTTTGATCAAACTGCGAGATAGAAATTATTGCATGTTAATCATTATTTACTATTCATTTTACGTAGTTTTTCAATTTGTAGTATCTTTGTCACATTGATTTTTTGATAAATAAACGATTTATCGATAGGCTCATGAGCTCGAATGTGAAATCTGACGGGGTGGTGATTATCCCGACTTATAATGAAAAAGAGAATATAGAAAATATCATTTGCAAAGTTCTTTCTTTAGAACATGCGTTCGATATTTTGGTGATTGATGATGGTTCGCCGGATGGAACGGCGGATATAGTGAAGCGGTTGATGACAGAATTTACAGGTCGCTTATTTATTATTGAACGTTCAGGGAAACAGGGACTGGGTACGGCATATATAACCGGATTTAAGTGGGCGCTTGCTCATGGTTATGAATATATTTTCGAAATGGATGCCGATTTTTCTCATAACCCTGACGACCTTTTAAAGTTATGGGATGCTTGCGCCAACAAAGGTGCGGATGTTGCTATCGGGTCTCGTTATATAACGGGGGTAAATGTCGTAAATTGGCCGATGGGTCGGGTGATGATGTCATATTTTGCATCGAAATATGTACGGTTTGTCACAGGAATGAATATTGCCGATACGACTGCAGGATTTAAATGTTATCGTCGGGAAGTTTTAGAAACGATCGATTTGGATAATATTAGGTTCAAAGGGTATGCATTTCAAATAGAAATGAAGTTTACAGCATATAAGTGTGGCTTCAAGTTGGTAGAAGTTCCTATTATTTTTATAAATCGGGTATTGGGCACTAGCAAAATGAATAGCAGCATTTTCGGAGAGGCTGTTTTCGGAGTAATTAAATTGAAATATGACAGTTGGTTCAAGAAATATCCCCATAAAAAAAGCAATGCGGCATCATGAAGAAAATACTGATAAAAAATGCGACATTAATAAATGAAGGATATGCAGGAATAGCTTCGGTTCTTATCGAAGGAGATAAAATTGCTGCGGTTTACCCCGAAGAGTGTACCATCGAAATGGAGCGTAATGCGGATGAGGTTGTAGATGCCTTTGGCAAATGGCTTCTACCCGGTGTTATCGATGATCAGGTACATTTTAGAGAACCCGGCTTGACTTATAAGGCTGATATGCATTCCGAATCGATGGCTGCGGTGGCAGGCGGGGTGACTTCTTATATGGAAATGCCGAATACGAACCCTCAAACGACAACGAAAGAGGCTCTCGACTGGAAATTTAATCGGGCAGCCGAAACCTCAGTTGCCAATTATTCTTTTTATATGGGGGCTACGAATGATAATATAGAAGAGCTTTACAAGATTGATCACCGACGTGTGTGCGGAGTAAAGTTGTTTATGGGATCTTCTACGGGAAATATGTTGGTGGATCAACCTGTTGCGTTGGAAAGGATTTTTTCCGAAATACCTGCATTGATAGCCGTACATTGTGAAAAGGAAGAAATTATCCGGGCTAATCGGGAATATTATGTATCTCGTTTTGGTGAAGAATTGCCGGTGCTTTTTCATCCGTTAATACGGAGTGCAGAAGCTTGTTATGCATCATCTTCACAAGCCGTCGATCTGGCGGTACGGAATAATACCAGATTGCATTTGTTACATCTTTCTACGGCACGAGAACTCTCTTTGTTGGATGATTCTCCCTTGTCCGAGAAAAAAATTACAGGAGAGGTATGTGTACATCACCTTTTCTTTGATGATAACGATTATGCTGAATATGGGAATAGAATAAAATGGAATCCGGCTATTAAGACTTGTGCCGACCGTTTGGCTCTGACAGAGGCTGTAAGAACCGGACGAATCGATGTGGTGGCTACTGATCATGCACCTCATCTTTGGAGTGAAAAACAAGGTTCTTGTTTAAAAGCGGCTTCGGGAGGTCCGTTAGTTCAGCATTCTTTATTGGTGATGTTGGATAAAGTAAAGAAAGGTGATTTTACGCCCGAACAAGTAGTGAGGCGCATGTGTCATGCTCCTGCCGATCTGTTTCATATAGAAAAACGAGGCTATGTCCGCCCCGAATATTTTGCAGACTTGGTACTTGTCGACCCGAATCGGAGTTATACGGTCACGGCAGAAAATATTCTGTCAAAATGCGGATGGTCTCCGTTTATGGGATATACTTTCCCTATGTCGATAGATCGAACTTATGTGAATGGAACTCTTGTTTATGATAAGGGTATAGTTGATGTGAATTATCGGGGCAGAGAACTTGTTTTTGATAACTAACTCTGTAAATATGAGATTGGCACTTTGGGTCGGGATAGGTGGTTTTACGGGTAGCATAGTCCGTTATCTGTTATCTAAATATATATTTAGTCAGGCGGGTAGTGCATTTCCATGGGCGACTTTGGCAGTCAATTTATCAGGATGTTTTATTATCGGGCTGTTGATAGGATGGTTTGCCCGTTGTGAAAATTTGTCTGCAGAAGTACGCATGTTTTTGACGGTCGGTTTTTGCGGAGGTTTTACAACCTTTTCGACATTTGCCAGTGAATCTCTGTTACTGCTCAAGGCCGGGGAATGGCTGAATTTTTCTTTGTATACCGTAATTAGTGTTACATGCGGCATTGCATTAACGGCTTTGGGTTCTTTTATTGCGTTATCTGTACGGAACGGATAAATTTCTTTTGTCTTTTTGTTGAACATTCACCTTCATGAAGTAGTTTATATCTTGTTATATAATGAATTTTTAAATGACAAGATATGAAAAAAATTATTTTGATCGGAGCTAGCGGTTATGTAGGTTCTGCCATTATGAAAGAAGCTTTAAATCGAGGGATGCAAGTTACGGCGATTGTACGACATCCTGAGAAAATCACGATAAAGGATGCTAATCTGACTGTGAAAAAAGGCGATGTTACTGACATTGACAAGATTGCACGTTTAAGTAAAGGTGCGGATGTTATTGTCAGCGCTTATAATCCCGGTTGGAATAATCCGGATATTTATGAGGAGACATTGTCTGTATATCCGAAAATTTTAGAAGCTGTAAAAAAATCGGGAGTTCCTCGTTTTTTAATGGTTGGGGGGGCAGGAACTTTGTTTGTCGAACCGGGACTCCGTTTGATCGATTCAGGGATGATTCCCGAAACTATTTTACCGGGAGTGAAGTCATTGGGAGAGTTTTATTTAAATACTTTATCGAAAGAAAAAGAGGTAGATTGGGTGTTTTTTTCTCCGGCTGCAAATTTATTTCCGGGAAAACGGACAGGAAAATTTAGATTAGGCAAAGATAATATGATTGTTGACGATCAGGGAGAAAGCTCTGTTTCTGTCGAAGATTATGCTGTTGCAATGATCGATGAAGTTGAATATCCTACACATCACTACGAACGCTTTACAATCGGTAATTGATTTGAAAATCAATTATAAAAATATCTGAAAATTTTAATGAACCCGAAATATGGATAGTAGTGACAGGCAAGAATAAATGAAAAGTACCGTTTTATTCATACACAAGATAAAACGGTGCTTTTCTATTTTATTTAGACAGGCTCTTAAGAGTTTTTATTTTTATAGGCATCCGGTATAAATTTCCCGTGCTACTTCGGCTGTTACGTTTTTGTTTTCTCCGTATGCTATATTATGAGCTTTGAGCCTGTTGTAGATAATATCTACAGCCTCTGCCGGAATTCCGTATTCACTCATTCGCGTGCGCAATCCCATTTGCCGAAAAAACTCTTCAGTTTTTTCGATTGCTTTGTCTGCCTTTTCTTCTTTGCTTCCTGTTGTTATGTTCCATACTCTTTCAGCGTATTGAGCCAATTTTCCCGTTTTTTGTTTTTTCAAAACACGGAGTAAAGACGGATATACGACAGCAAGCGTTTCGGCATGATCGAGGCCATAAAGCACTGTGAGTTCATAACCTATGCGGTGTGTTGCCCAATCTTGCGGAACACCCATACTCACAAAGTCATTTAGAGCCATAGATGCACACAGCATGAAGTTTGCCATTGTGTCATAATCTTTTTGATTTTCCAACACTCTCGGACCTATTTCAATGAGAGAAAGCAGTACACCTTCAGCCCATCGGTCCATCAAAATACCGTTTCCCGTAGTAGTCATGTACTGTTCCATGATATGCATAAAAGCATCTACAATTCCATTGGAAAGCTGTTTTTTAGGAAGAGTATATGTTACTTCCGGATCAAGGATCGAGAATTGAGGTGATGATTTAGGAGTGATAAATGAAACTTTTTCTTGTGTACGTCGGCGTGAAAGTACTCCTCGATAGTTCATTTCTGATCCGGTTGCCGGAAGAGTGAGAACTGTCGCCAGAGGTGTCGTTTTTGTAATTTTTTCGGGATGTATAGCTAATTCCCAAGCATCTTCACCTGTGTAGGGGATTGCATGTGCGATAAATTTTGTACCATCTATTACAGAACCGCCTCCGACAGCAACCAGATAATTTATCTTATTGTCGCGGGCCAATGTAACCGCTTTCATTACTGTGTCATAATCGGGATTCGGTTCTATACCCCAGAATTCGATGTTAAAATGATTTGACAGAGCATTTTTTACTTGTCCATAAACTCCGTTTTTCTTAACGCTACCTCCTCCGAAACATGCCATGATACGTTTGTCAGAGGGTATTTCCGTCCCAAGCTTGGCGATGGTTCCTTTCCCGAAAATAAGTCGGGTCGGATTGTGGAAATCAAAATTATTCATTGTAAGATAAATTAAAAGTTTATTTCATAAAACGTTTCAATATTGATAATTTCCCTGCGTATGGAGCGAATTTTATTCCCGGATTGATGTGCGTTGTAGTAGAAAGAACTGATTTTGTATGGCTGAATGTATAAAAACTGTCAATACCGTGATAACGCCCTATTCCGCTATGGCCTACGCCTCCGAATGGCAAGTCGGGATTGGCGAGGTGAGTTACTACGTCATTTATACAGACTCCTCCTGATGAGGTTTTTTCTAATATTTCTCGTATGTTTTTCTTGTTTTTTCCGAAATAATACAAAGCCAAAGGTTTTTCCTGACTATTAATATAATCAATAACCGTTTCCCGTTCATTGAATGTCATAACGGGAAGAATCGGTCCGAAAATCTCTTCATTCATGATTCTGTTTTCGGGAGTAATTCCCGAAATGACGGTCGGAGCGATATACAAATCTTTTTCATCGTATTTCCCTCCGGCTTCTATTTTGCCTTGCTTTAGCAGCAACATCAGGTTGTAAAATCGTCCCGAGTGTATAATACGGGGATAATCCGGACTTTTTTGGGGATCTTTTCCGTATTGGCGGATAATTTCATCTTTTAATTTGAGAATCAAATCATTTTTAATATCCTGATGTACGAAAATATAATCGGGGGCGACACAAGTCTGTCCGCAATTTAGAAACTTTCCCCAGACGATCCGTCTGGCAGCAATGTCGATATTAGCGTCTTTATCGATGATACACGGACTTTTCCCCCCTAATTCGAGTGTGACAGGTGTCAGATGTTTGGATGCGGCCTCCATAACCCGTTTTCCGTATTCTACACCTCCGGTGTAAAATATATAGTCATATCGTTGTTGTAGTAAAAGATCGGTTTCTCTATTGTCGGCCTCTATCAATATTACATGGCGCGGATCGAAAGCCTCTTTAATGATTTTTTTACTGACAGCAGTAGTGTGCGGAGAGGCGGGAGATGGTTTTAATATGACGCAATTTCCTGCTGCCACAGCTCCGATTAATGGTGCGAATAACAGTTGGAATGGATAATTCCATGGAGATAGTATCAATGAAATGCCGTAAGGCTCATATTGGATATGACTTTTTGATCCGAAAAGAAATAATGGTGTTTTTACTCTTTTCGGAGAAGACCAGTTTTTTAGTTTTTTTAGTGTCCGGTTAAGTTCTGTCAAAACAAAACCTGTCTCAGTAATATAACTTTCGAATTTCGATTTTTTCAGGTCATCCCAAAGAGCCTTTTCTATATCCGGTTCATACTTTTCTATAGCTTTTTTTAACTGTATAAGGGCTGCTTTTCTAAAAGATATCGGTTTGGTTATCTGACTATTGAAGTATGCCCGTTGAGCATTTATATGATCTGAAATATTCATTCTGTTTTCTAAGCAGTAATTATATTGTTGCGGGTGTCAAAGGTAATCATTTTTTGTACAATTGTTCACGATTCTACAGCCCTTTTCAGCAAACAAATAATAAAATAGTTTGTTATATCCCTAAAAGCTTGTCTAAATTTTGTCCGGGTCAGATTTGGACGTTTTTTTCGAAGATGATGGCTGGTTCTCTGACGAATGAAGGAGGGAAAAAAGGCTGGAAGAAAACACAAAAATGACCAGATAATATTTTTTATAGGGAAATTCAGACAATCCATAAAAACCTGAAAAGAGAAAAATGGCAAAGAGAAATCTTATTTTATCGTTGGTATGTGTGGTTTTATCGGGTATGTTGACGTATGCCTATGGCCAAAATAAGCGGGATGCAGGGCAAAAATATTTGACTCGTCCCTTACCGCAGGCTTGGGAGGCCGATACATTGTTTTTACAGCAACAGCCGATAGAGGGAAAATGGTGGTCGGAGTTACAAGATTCTCAATTGGATTCGATTATCGGGTTAGCGTTGCAGAACAACCAAGATCTGCTTGCTGCTACCGATCGCATACGGGCGGCCCATGCGACATTGAGAATACAGCAAGGATATTATTATCCGAATTTGAATTTTTCGGCCGGTTGGACAAAGTTGCAGAACAGCAGGCAGATGAATAAGGAGTTTATCGATTCTCCTACTATGAATCAGCGATATGCTTCCGGTGAATTATCTACAAGCTGGGAATTGGATGTGTTCGGATCTATTCGGAGCAGAGTGAAATCCAGCAAAGAACAGTTTCGGGCTACACAAGAAGAATATAATGCCGTTTTGGTCTCTTTGACAGCAGAAGTTGCAACAGCTTATGCCGAATTGAGAACTTTACAGCAGGAGTTGCTGGTCGCTCAGAAAAATATGGCTTCGCAGCAGGCAATCTTGCATATTACCGAAGTGCGTTATAATACTGGGCTTGCCTCTCAGTTGGATGTATCTCAAGCTAAATCGGTTTATTACAGTACAAAGGCATCTATTCCGTCGATCGAAGCCGGTATTCGGCAACAAATAAATGCATTAGCTGTTTTGTCCGGATTATATCCTTCCGATTTGTATACGGCGTTAAAAGATCCTCGTCCGATTCCGGATTATATGAAAATTGTCAGTATAGGTATTCCTGTCAATTTATTGCGGCAACGACCTGATATTCGTAGTGCCGAACGGTCTGTTGCGGCAGCGGCAGCCTCGGTAGGTGCAGCCAAGTCTGATTATTTCCCAAAATTTTATTTGAAAGGAAGTATCGGTTTTGCAGCGAGAGATATGGACAAATTTTTTGATCATAACAGTTTGACTTATCAAATTGCTCCGACTTTATCATGGACTCTTTTTCAAGGTCGTCAACTGACTCAAGCAACTAAAGAAGCAAAAGCTGTTTTGGATGAAAATATCCGGCAATATAACCAGACGGTTTTGGGAGCGGTTCAAGAAGTAGATAATGCCATGTCGTCATATATCAATGCTGTTAAACAAGTTGTCGCACTGCGTGAGTTGGTGGTACAAGGAGAGGTCACCCTTAAACTTTCTTTGGATTTGTATAAACGGGGATTAGCGACTTTTCAAAATGTGTTGGATGCTCAGCGCTCTTTGTTGAGTTATCAAAATTCTTTGGTTTCGGCACAAGGGGGGACTCTCTCTTCTCTTATAGAACTGTATCGTGCTGTCGGGGGAGGTTGGCAAATAGATCAGAATAAAAACGAATAATAATAAATCCCATGACGAAAAATATTTTAAAAAACAGACTTTTTCTTTTTGCAGGAGTAGGATTTGTTCTCTTTTCTTGTACATCTAAAAAAACGGAACAAAGAATGTCTGTTCCGGAAATCTCTGTTGCATACCCGGTTGTGAGGCCGGTTATATTACATAAAACATATCCCGGTTATTTATCTTCGGTGAATACTGTGGATCTGATGGCACGGGTGAACGGTTATTTGCAAAGCACTCCGTTTACGGCCGGTTCGTTAGTCAAAAAAGGTCAATTGTTATTTGTAATTGAACCTACGTTATATGAGGATGCTGTAAAAAGGGCTGAAGCCGGGCTGAAAAATGCACAGGCAAGTCTCGATTATGCAGAGAATAATTATGTCCGTATGAAAGAAGCTTCTCGGAGCGATGCTATCAGCGAAATAGATTTGATTAAATCTGCAACTCAATTAATTAGTGCAAAATCGAACGTGAAAGACGCTGAGGCGCAACTTGAAACTGCAAAAACAAATTTAGGATATTGTTATGTACGCGCGCCTTTCTCCGGTCATATATCGAAGTCGATATATAGTGTCGGCAGTTATATCAGCGGAGAAGGTCAGGCGGCTAAATTGGCGACTATTTATCAGGACGATAAAATGAATGCCTATTTTAATATCGAAGATAATCAGTATTTACAAATGCTTGCTTCTACTGATAAGAAAGGTGTTGAAGAACGTTTACCCGGAGAAGTGGAAATTCTTTTTCAATCGCCTTTATCCCGTCCCTATATGGGAAAATTGAATTATCTGTCTCCGAATATCGATCTCTCGACGGGAACATTGAATATTCGTGCCGAAATTGAGAATCCTGATAATGAATTGAAGGATGGTTTATATGTGAATATCCGTTTACCGTACGGCAAACAAGATAGTGCCGTTTTAGTAAAAGATGCTTCTATCGGTACCGACCAATTGGGTAAATATCTTTATGTGGTTAATGATTCTAACCGGGTGTCTTATCGGCATATTGAAACGGGAGAATTGTTTTCTGATACTCTCAGACTTGTAAAATCCGGATTGCAGCCGAAAGACCGTTATGTGACGAAAGCTCTGTTGAAAGTACGGGAAGGAATGGAGATAAAACCTGTATTAGAGAAAAATTAACCGGACTATATTGAATAAAAATACAAAGACATGATATCTAAATTCTTTATAAACAGACCGATTTTTGCTACTGTACTCGCCTTACTTATGGTATTGGCCGGTGTCGTGGCGCTTGAGTCGTTACCGGTTGCTCAGTTTCCCGATATAACACCTCCGACAGTACAAGTGTCGGCAGTATATCCCGGGGCAAGTGCCGAAACCGTTGCCCGTACGGTAGGTGCTCCGATAGAGGAACAAGTCAACGGAGTGGACGGTATGATTTATATGAGTTCTTCATCTTCCAGTTCGGGACAATATACATTGACGGTAACATTCGAGGTCGGCACGGATGTCGATATGGCTACTGTTTTGGTTCAGAATCGGGTAAATATAGCGCAAGGAAATCTTCCTGAAGCTGTGATACAACAGGGAATCGTTACAAAAAAACAATCTACGAATATCGTAATGTTCTTGTCTCTGCAATCTGATAACCCGATGTATGACGGGTTATATCTTTCAAATTATGCGAGCCTTAATTTGACCGACCAACTTTCCCGCTTGCCGGGAGTTGGGGCTGTAACTGTATTCGGAACAGGAAATTATAGTATGCGTGTATGGCTTGATCCGGAAATTATGCGTATCCGGAAATTGACTCCGGCAGATGTATATAGTGCTATACAGTCTCAAAATATGGAGGTCTCTGCCGGAACTGTTGGAGAACCGCCTTTGGATAGGAAAGAAGCATTCCAGTTTACTTTGACGGCAAAGGGGCGTTTGACTACTCCTGACGAATTCGGAAATATCGTAATTAAAACTTTGCCGGACGGTAAATATTTGCGATTGAAGGATATTGCTCGTATCGATAAGGGAAGTGCATCTTATAGTGTGACTTCGACTCAAAATGGGAAGCAAGCTGCTGCAATTGCTATTTATCAATTACCCGGATCTAATTCTCTTAATGTTGCGAAAAATGTTAAGGCGAAAATGCAGGATTTGGAAAAATATTTACCGGAAGGGGTGCATTATGAGGTGGTATTGGATACTACCGAATTTGTGACGGCTTCTATTGACGAGGTGTTGGTTACTTTTGTCGAAACCACCTTGTTGGTCATGCTTGTCATATTGCTTTTCTTGCAAAGTTTCAGAGCCGTGATAATCCCTTCTCTGACTATTCCGGTTTCTCTTATTTGTACATTTGCTGTGATGCATCTGTTCGGTTTTTCGATAAATACGTTGACTCTTTTCGGCTTGGTATTGGCAATAGCCATAGTTGTGGACGATGCCATAGTCGTAGTTGAAAATTCGTCTCGTCTTCTCGATACCGGAAAATACACCAATAAAGAGGCGGTTACTCAAGCTATGGAAGAGATTACAGGCCCTGTGATCGGTGTGGTTTTGGTGTTGCTGGCGGTGTTTATACCTACGGCCTTTATTAGTGGTATCACAGGTGAACTTTATAAACAGTTTGCGTTAACGATTGCAACAGCTACGGTTTTTAGCGGAATTAATTCTTTGTCTTTGACGCCGGCTTTGTGCGCATTATTTTTAAAACCGACTAAAGACCCTAAATTTTTCTTGTATAAAGGATTCAATAAGGTATATGATAAAACTCTCGGAGCTTATGTAAAGGCTATTACCTATTTTCTTCGCAAGCCGGTAATTACGATGTCTCTTTTTCTCATTTTGTCTGTCGGGGCGCTTTGGTTGTTTTTACGTTGGCCTACATCATTTATTCCTCAGGAAGATCAAGGGTATTTTGTCGTATCCGTGCAGCTCCCGAATGCTGCAAACCTGCAACGTACAGAAGAGGTGTCCCGAAAAATCATGAAAATGCTCGATTCTTATCCTGAAGTTCGCACCTATTTGTGTATAAATGGTTTCTCGATGATGCAAGGAGCAAATGCGTCGAACGGTGCGACTTTTTTTGTCATGTTGAAAAATTGGGACGAACGTAAAGCTAAAGATGAGAGTGTATTTTCTGTTGTGAATCGACTAAATGCTCAAGCTGCATCTATTCAGGAGGCTGTTATTTTTGCAGTCAATCCTCCTGCAATATCGGGCATGGGAGTAAGCGGAGGTTTACAGTTTGAGCTGGAAGATAGAAATAGTTTGGGTACTACAGCATTACAGAATGCTGTTTCGGCACTGTTGGAACAAGCCGGAACAGAACCGGCGATAATGACTCTCAATTCTATGTTTCAGGGGAATACGCCTCAGTATTTTTTGAATATAGACAGAGATAAAGTTAAAATGCAAGGTTTGGTACTGAGTGATGTTTTTTCGACGCTTTCATATTATATGGGTTCGGCTTATGTCAATGATTTTGTTCAATTCGGGCGCATTTATCAGGTTAAGTTAGGAGCTGCCGCCGATAGCCGTACGGTGATAGGTGATGTCTTGAAACTGAGCGTTCGTAATCAGAACGGTGATATGGTACCTTTTTCAGCATTTACTACATTGGAAGAGCAATTGGGACTTAATCTGGTGAATAGATATAATATGTATTCTTCTGCAGCTATTACGGCTATAACTACACCCGGATTCAGTTCGCAGCAAGGAATTCAGGGGATGGAAAATTTAAGTAATCGGGTATTAGGGACTACGTTCGGTTATGATTGGACAGGAGAGGCGTATCAGGAAACTCAAGCAAGTTCTTCGGTTAGTCTAATTTTCGGACTGGCCATCTTGGTCGTTATTTTGGTTCTTGCAGCCCAATACGAGAGTTGGACGAGCCCTATTGCTGTGATACTCGGATTGCCGTTTGCCATATTGGGGGCGGTACTCGGTTGCATGTTATTGGGATTGTCTATCAGTATTTATAGTCAGATCGGGATTATTCTTTTAATTGCACTTTCAGCGAAAAATGCTATTTTAATTGTTGAGTTCGCTATCGATTATCGTAAAAAGGGCGAGTCGATTACCGAAGCGTCTATAGAAGCCGGACGAGTGCGATTACGCCCGATTTTGATGACTTCATTTGCTTTTATATTGGGAGTAATGCCCCTTATTTTTGCGACCGGAGCAGGAGCTTCGAGCCGTATATCATTAGGAACGGCAGTTGTTTTTGGTATGGCGGTGAATACTTTGTTGGGTACGTTATTTATTCCGAATTTTTATCATCTGATGCAGTCTATTCATGAAAAGTTTCAGAAGAAACGCGTTGTACAGGATAATGTACCGGAAGATGATGTAAAAGAATAAAGTTTAATAATGGGGGCTTATAAATCGTTTGTAATGAAGTGTGTGTTATGGGTCTATTGGGCAGTGATTATTATTTCCTTGGTTTCTGAAGTTACGTAAAGAGGACTGTTTTCTTTAGGAATGGCACAGATCTCAAGAACGTAGTTATGCCCTATTTCTATGGTGCGCATTGGTATAAAAGATGACTCGGTAATAGGTCTACTTTCCCACTTTGGGTGTGTTTCTTGTTGTTTTTTAAATGTAACATAGTATTTTTCGGCATTGGGAACAGCATCCCACATTATTTTTATTTTATTTTCAGGTTGTTTTGAAATTGGGTCTATAATTTCAAAAATTTCGTGTTTGAAGTTAGTTGGTGTGGCAAGTAATGTTTTTTTTGTGAAGATAAAAGGATGATTAACTGTTGAAGAATTGTACCATTTTGAATTGGTCGGTGCTATAGCTTGAACAGTAATTGTATGCCATTGATCTTCGGTTATGGATGTATTTGTTAAATTGATGTAGTTCTTTGAAATGGTATAATTTTCACGATCATTGATGGTACAATAATATTTTTCAGCATTAGGAACTGCATCCCATCGAATACATTTATTAGTATAATCGGTTGTGAAGTTAGAAGGTGCAGATAATGCCTCTTCTTCTATGTAGGTATTATTGTCATTCTTCGGATCGCATGAGGAGATTAATGTCGTTATACTCGCGATAGTTACAAATAAATGAAGCCGACAAAATTTGAAATGTGTCATAAAATTATTGAATGATATTAGACTTATGGGCAAATATAGTGAAAATAGTGAGATATTTTATTGTATTTGTATGAAATATTATATAATAAAGAAGGCCCAGAATGTGAATCCGAGCCTTCTTTATTATATATGGTTGCAATTTTATTTGACAATACTCATTTCATCGATGATATTTTTTGCTCCCGCAAACTTGTCTATGATGAATAGTATGTAACGGATGTCGACGCTTATTGTTCGTTGAAGAGCTTCTTCGAATACAATATCGCCGCTCATGGCTTCCCAGTTTCCGTCAAATGCCGTTCCGATAAGTTCTCCGTTAGCATTAAATACCGGACTACCCGAATTTCCGCCGGTAATATCGTTATTCGAGAGGAAGTTTACGGGCATTTCTCCATTCGGCATGGCATACTGACCGAAATCTTTGTTTTTGTAGAGTTCTTTTAGTTTTTCCGGAACTACAAATTCCCAGTTGTTCGGATCTTCTTTTTCCATAACTCCTTTCAACGTAGTATAGTAATGATAATCTATACCGTCTGACGGAGAATACGGCAGTACCTGTCCGTAGGTTGCTCGAATTGTAAAGTTTGCATCCGGATATGCCGGTTTACCGGGATTCATTTCGAGTAGGCCTTTGATATATGTTTGTTTGGCTAAAGCGAACTTCTCATTTATTGGTTTTAGTTCTTTACGTAGGTCTATCATTTTTTGAATGACAGATTGAGCGTATTGTATCATTAAATCCGATTTTAGGGCTTTGGCCGTCGGTTTTTTCATGAATTTATTGAAATTTTCATCGCTTCCGAAAATTGAAGTTTTAAAAGCTTCATCAACAAAGCGGTCGATGTTACCGTCGAATTTTTTATCGATAAGGGTGAAAATTTCGGGACGGTTTTCTTTCCCGACCTCTTTCATATATGCTTTCAGCATGACTTTCGATACCCTTTGGTCGACTTTGCGGTTATAATCTTTATTTGCAAATGCTTTGTAAGCTTTTTCAAGATCGGCCAATTCAGATTTGATGATAGAGTCGTTTTTATGCTCTAAAGCTTCGATCAGTTTTTTATTACGAGCAGGAACTCCGGAAAATTCCACTCCTTGATACAACGCTTCCAATAACATATAATATTGGTATTTGATATTATTCATTTGTAAAGTTGCATCCCGCATTTCATTTAGTGCTTGAATATATTCCGGATGGTTGTTGTCATTTGCCCATACTTTGAACCGAGCTTCGTCCAACTCTTTGTTTTCTATAACTTTCAGTTTATTGATCCCTCTGTTCATCCCGATAGAGTTTTTCCAATAGTTGCTCGAACGGGCATACTTGCTGGCATATTGGATTCTTACTTTCGGGTCGGCAAGCATTTCGTCTAACATCTCTTTTTGACGGATACCTCGCATATTGATGCGGATCGTATTATCTACATCACGACGTTGTTTTACTTCCCATGACGTATAATAACGGTTGGTCGACCCGGGAAATCCCATGATCATGGCAAAATCGTTTTCTTTGATCCCTTTCAGTGAAATATTGAAATATTTTTTCGGGTGCATGGGGATATTGTTTTCTGAATATTCTGCCGGATTTCCCTGAGCATCGGTATAAACCCGGAAAAGAGAGAAGTCTCCGGTGTGACGTGGCCACATCCAATTGTCCGTATCAGCTCCGAATTTCCCGATAGAAGAGGGGGGAGCACCAACGAAACGAATATCTTTATATACTTTCATTGTGAACATAAAGAATCGATTTCCTCCGAAAAACGGTTTTATGCTTATTTCTGTAAAAGGGTTTTCCGCCAAAAATTTCTCTCCGACTTTTTCTTTTGCCATTTTATCGAGAAATGCCGGATCGAAAGCTTTCAACGGATCTCCGGTTTTGCTGACTTCTTCTTGGATAAAATCGGTTACTTCTTCGATTTTATCGATAAAACGGACTTCGAGACCCGGAGTAGGGAGCTCGTCCTTTTTATCCATTGCCCAGAATCCGTTACTCAAATAATCGTGCTCTACCGAGCTATGTTGTTGAATAGCGCTGTATCCGCAATGGTGGTTGGTAAGGATTAATCCTTCTGGTGAGATAATTTCTCCGGTACATCCTCCTCCGAAGATAACGATAGCATCTTTCAGAGAAGTTCGTTCGGGATTATAGATGTCATCTACATCGAGTTTTAACCCTAATTTTTTCAGTTGTTCCGAATTTTGTTGTTTTAAAAACGGAAGTAACCACATCCCCTCGTCTGCTTTTACCGGCGACAAAATTGCCGCGAAAGCTAAGGGTAACAACATTCTTTTTAGTTTCATAATGTTAAGTTTAGCTTATTATTTTGTTTATTTATATTGAAATTCCATGCAAATCCTAACCATACGGTACGGTTATCACGACTTTTTTCAGTACGCTTATATAATGTCGGCGTATCGATTACGGTAATTTCTTTTACCGATCCGAACCAGTCGTTTATTTGTAGAGTTACTTCTCCTTTTCCGGACAATATGCTTTGCCTTATTCCTGTATCTATTCGGTAACGAGACTCTATTTTTCCTTGTACTGTTTGTAAATCGGATATGTAGTTACCGTTACATTGTAAAGTTGTGGTAGGAGTAAGCCTGAATGATACGATCCCATTGGTATTCCATGCCCAGTCGTTTCGTTTATTCCCTTTTTTGTCGGCTTGTATTTCATCATAATATACAGTTCCGTTTATGCGTATATCCATCCATTTTACCGGTGAAATATATATACCGAGCTCTGCTCCTGCCGATTGGCTGTGATATAGATTTTTATAAGTAACGACCATATCTTCTTGTGTAATTTGTGCTATGGTCTGTTTTTTATTTCTGTAAAATAATGTAGGTGTGAATGTAAAGGTTCGGTTCGTATAATGGTAGCTTAATGCTGTATTGTGGCTGATTTCCGGTTTTAGGTAGGGATTTCCCTGTATGGTTTCTTGAGGGTCGCTTTGATCGAGAAACGGGTTTAATTCAGAAAAAACAGGCCGGTTGATACGTTGCCGGTAAGAGAGTTGCCACGAGTGTCCGGAGCGTTGATTATTATAAGAAAGTTGGAATGCCGGAAATAAATTCCAATAATCTTGTTTTATCCGGTTGTTATCCTTTGCCAAATAAACCGATTGGTGAGTATATTCTCCTCTTATTCCTGCATATATAAACCATTTTTGCCACTGTTTTTCATATTGCAAAAAGAGAGAATGTATCTGGCGATTCATATCCATATTAAAAGATGCTTCCTGAGCTTCGGCATAAAAGCCGTTATCATATATTTCTTTTCGGTTTGCATTCGTAGAAGTTGTAATCCATGTGTTATATCCGGTCTTGAATGTCCCGATTTTTCCTGCCAGACTCAATTCATATTCGTCATTTTTTTGGTCGATAAAGAATTTGTCTTGTATCAAGTTTGGTTTGGGGCGTAAAACATTGCGTTGATAGTCGTTGTTTTCATCGTATGTCGTATGTCGGTAATTGAAGTCTGTGAAAAAAGAAATTTGATCGTTGTGCGTATATTGGTAGAACGTTGCGACACTATATTGGCGATTGGCCTGTTCGTTGTCACGGATTACTTTCATCTCTTTTTTTGTTTCGGTATTGTGAATATTTCCGATGCGGTCGAACCACATCTGTATAAAAGAGAAGTCAGCTTTGAAAGTGTGTTTATTTCGGTTCAACTCGCTTCCTAAAGAGCCTACGATTGTTTGAGGATGGGCTATTGCCGAATTATCTTGAATTTGCTCGTTTGTGACAATATTATTTTCGCGAGAAGTGATCGTATTCAGAAATGTACGTTTCCTATACTCGCGTTTGTAATCGATGCCGGCATTGAATTTCCAGTGTGGAGATAGCGGAGTTCCGAAATGAGCACCGGCCATATATCGGTCGCTATTGGCTGTTCCTAAATAGACTTGTCCTGAGGGTATGTTCTGTTGAGATTTTTTTAATATAAGATCGATTGTTCCCGTCGAACCTTCTGCTTGTTGGCTTACATCCGGAATATGGTTGACTTTGATTTCTCCGATGGCCGATGCTGGGAGTTGTATCATTATTTCGCTCCGGTAATTTCCTAAGAAAGAAGTAGGCTTTCCGTTAATGAGAAATGTGATTTTATCAGATCCCCGTAATCGGATATTTCCTTCCATATCGTTTTCCAATGAAGGGAAAAAAGACAGAATGTCGTTCAGTGAATTTCCATATTGAACAAGGCTGTCGGGCGATATGGAGATCGTGTTATTTTTGTTTCTTATTTGAGATACTGTTATTGTTTTCAGATGTTTTTGTGCGACGATAGAGTCTGTGCTGTTTGCTTGTATGAATAATGTATTGCAGAAAATTAAAAGTATAATCTGATAATAAATTTTCATTCTTATGAGGTGAATTCTGTTTATAGTCGCCAAAGATAGTTATTTTTATCCGGTGATGAAAATTCACTTAACCATAAAGGATCTGTTTTCAAAAAACAGATCCTTTATGGTTAAGTGTAAAAGCTTATTATTGAATACCGATTTCTGAAAATCCTATGGGTTCGCCTTCATTGATCATTTTAACTGCTTTCAAGAAAAGATAACGGGTATTTACAGGAGTAAAGTAGACGGATTGGAGTATAGGGTTATGTTTTATATTGGAAAATTCACCTTTTGCTATTGTCTTATCGATATTTTGACCGTCATTGCTTGTCATGAGTTCGTATAAAGCAATGAGACCTTTATTGTATTCACTCTGGTCAGGTAGATAATGGAATGATGAGATAACACGCTCTTCTCCGAAATCGATTATTACCGTGTTACTCTTTATAAAACAAGATGTGGAGTCGTTTCCGTCTGTCGCTTTCAGAATTTCGTTATCAGAAATACCTTGGATTTTAAAAGGAAAACTATTTAATTTTTTTGTATCGGTTTTGAACGAAATTTCATCAGTCTCTCCTGCATAATAAGCCTCGATATTGTTGATGCATGGGCATGCCCGGGAATCGGTTATGTTTATGCGGATTGTATCCGTATTTATTGTTTCGAACCGGAGTAACCGTTTATATCCGATAGTAGTCGTTTCTTCATTCAATTTTACGGGAAACCACTTGCCGTTTTTACGATGTTCTACAGAAAATGTTTTTACACGTTGTCCTAACGGGATATATTCCTGCAACATCATTCGGTTGATTTTTTTCTTTTCCGGTAAAGAAAATTCTATTGTGGCGGATTTGATACTATCTTCGGTTGCCCAATAGGTATCGTATTCTCGGTCAGTTATTGCTTTTGCAGTAAATCTTCCGCCTCTTTCGTTAGATACTGAAGGTATAATACCGGCTAATAGATTATTTGCTAATTGCTTTTGGATGTTTTTGTAGAAGTTTACGGCATTGGCAGAGTCTATGGGGTGAATCAACCCGTTTCGGTCAACAGGGAAGTTAAGCAATAGCGTTGCGTTGTGCCCTACGCTGCGGTAATAAAGATCGGTCAATTGATCTACATTTTTCACCTGATTGTCTTCTTCGGGATGATAAAACCATCCCGGACGAATAGAAACATCGCATTCGGCCGCTACCCATTGATCGCCGTCGGCATGGCCGTATTGCAGTGTACGGTATTTTTCATAGCCGGGAAAGACTTCTCCTGTACGTAAAAAAGACCAGTTTGTTGCTCCTGCAAAACCTTTTTCATTTCCTACCCAACGACAACCGGGTCCTCCATCCGAAAAAATGATGGCCTGCGGTTGCAATTCACTCAGCATCTTATATATTTCAGGATAATTGTAATAGTTTTTGCGATCGATGGTACGATTTTCTTTCGCTCCTCCATACCATCCGTCTCCTCCGTTAGCTCCATCGAACCAGACTTCGAATACCTCTCCGTAATCGGTCATTAATTCTCGCAGTTGTTTATGAAAATAATCTACATATTCCGGTGTTCCGTAGTTGGCTTGATGTCTGTCCCACGGTGAAAGATATACGGCAAATTTGATACCATATTTTTTGCAAGCTGCTGCCAGTTCACCGACAATATCGCCTTTCCCTCCTTTATATGGTGTATTCCGAATACAGTATTCTGTTAGTTTTGTCGGCCATAAACAAAAGCCGTCATGATGTTTTGCTGTAAGGATAACTCCTTTCATTCCGGATGCGACGAATGTTTTTACCCACTGTTCACAATCGAGCCTTGCGGGATTAAAGGTTTTGGGATCTGAGTCTCCGTATCCCCATTCACGGTCATTGAATGTGTTTAACCCGAAATGAACAAATGCATAGGTTTCCATTTTCTGCCATTCTACCTGTTTTGGTTCTGGTATCGGAAGAATTGCCTCGGGAGCTTTAACGGTCGGGGCACATGCACCGGATAAAAATAATGCGGTTATTGCGCAAAAAAGATCGATATGTTTTTTCATCGTGTCATTAAATAGGTTAAATATTATGGACAAAGATAGTCTTTTTATAAAAAGAATCCGAAAAAATACATTTCATTTTGATATAAACGAATAAGTTTCAGATATTTTTCGCTTTGGGGAGAATTCTTTTGATGTTTGCGAACGACGTGGATTGTTGTAAAATATTTCTGTGTAATTTTAAACAGGGACTAAATTATCTCTATCTTTGTAGACCCGGTAATTAAAAACAAATAGGAAATGAAGTTGTCTAATAATTGGTTTACGACTGTTTCAGAAACTGAGAACGGAGCTATGGTGATTGTTTGCGGTCGTGATGATTTGGAGTTGTATGCACGTTCAGGAAAATTTAAAGAACGGGTTGAAATTTATTGGAAGTATAATGGTGATAGTAGAGGAATGCCTTGTGAGTCTGACGCTCGTGTGATGGAACCGGTACAAGATGCTCTGCAAAAGGCTATGGAAAAAGACAAACTGGCGATATTGACAGGTGTATATACCGGTGATAATGAGCGAACGTGGATTTTTTATACACGAAATGTTCCGGCTTTCGGAGAAATGCTGAATAAAGCTTTGTCATCTTTTGAAAAGCTTCCGATAGTGATTTATACAGAAAAAGATCCCGATTGGAATGAATATCATGAAATGTATGAGTTGCGGCAGGAAGAAGGTAGTGACGATATGCTTGCTGATGAATAAGGCAGGGATTGATATATTTCTTGATTTAGTTTGATTTGGGCCTTGGAGAAATCAAGGTTTTTATAAAACCGGATTTCATTGTTTTTTTGTACCTTTGTACTCGAAAAATATTTTTTATGACAGATACGGTTGCACAATTTGAACATGTTATAAGCATTTGTCGTGATCTGTATGCCAAAAAGCTGAAAGATTACGGCCCTTCATGGCGTATCATGCGTCCTCAATCCATAACCGACCAAATATTTATTAAAGCTAACCGGATTCGGAGCATTGAGATTAAGGGAGAATGTAAAGTCGACGAGGGGATTCGCTCTGAATTGATCGCGATAGTTAATTATGGTATTATCGGTCTTATCCAATTGGAGTTAGGATATTCGGATGGAGAAGACATTTCTGTAGAGAAGGCTCTTGAGCTGTATGACAAGTATATGGATGAGACCAAACGTTTAATGTATGCTAAAAATCATGATTATGACGAGGCTTGGCGTAGTATGCGGACGAGTTCTTATACTGATCTTATTTTGATGAAAATATACCGTACTAAGCAGATCGAAAATAATGAGGGGAAAACACTCGTTTCTGAAGGAGTGGATGCTAATTATATGGATATGATCAATTATTCTCTTTTCGGATTGATAAAATTGGAGTATGGAGAATAAAACGGAAATAAAAGATTCATCGGTACGAAATCGGATTTTATGGCTGCTGGTAATAGCCTCTCGGTTGATTGTCGGGGCTACTTTTATCTTTTCCGGTTTTGTAAAAGCAATTGATCCTACAGGATCTGCTATTAAATTCGAAGAATATTTTTCTGTTTTAGGTATCGGATTTTTATCTCCTTTATCTCTTTTTTTCGGTGTAGTATTAGCTGCATTTGAGTTTTTGCTGGGAATAAACACTTTGCTCGGTTCTTACCGCAAATTGACCTCATGGCTGGTTTTGTTGGTCATGTGTTTTATGACTCCGTTGACACTTTATCTGGCGATAGCCGATCCTGTAAGCGATTGCGGGTGTTTTGGGGATGCCCTTGTCTTGACCAATTGGGAGACTTTTTTTAAAAATGTTTTTTTACTGATTCCTGTATTATTCCTTATCCGTTATAATAGTTTGGTAAAAGGAGTATATAATAAATCTGTTCAGTGGCTTACGGTATTATATTCTCTTATATTTGCTCTTGCTTTGGCATGGTTTGGAGTTTATTTTCAGCCTATATTGGATTTTCGTCCTTATAAAGTAGGAATGAATATATTAGATGCTATGCCGGGTGGAAATATTGATGCAGGAGATGATTATCTTTTTGTTTACGAGAAAGAAGGTATCCGAAAAGAATTTTCTTTAAATGATATTCCTATGGATGATACTACATGGGTATTTGTAGATCGGATAGAGAAAAAAAATATATCGGATAAAAAGAAGTCTTCAATCGAGGATTTTATTATTCGTTCTGGAGAAGATGATGTTGACATAGCTCGGGATATATTGGAAGATCCGCAATATACTTTTTTATTGCTTACACCTTCCTTAGAAAATGCGGACGAAAGTGAGATTGATAAAATAAACGGTTTGTATGATTATGCACTGGCTTATGGATATAATTTTTATTGCGTGACTGCATCATCTGATTCGGCAATTGCTGTTTGGCAGGATAATACAGGAGCTGATTATCCTTTTTATAAGATGGATGAGACTACGATAAAAACGATTATACGGGGTAATCCGGGTGTAATGTTACTACATAAAGGAACGATTGTATGGAAACAGCTTCCTTCGCATTTGCCGGACGAAGCTCAGTTGAATGATAAAATAGAAAATCTTCCGATCGGACGTACGTGGATATATGACGGATCGAAGAATTTAGGAATATTGGTATTGATTTATACCGTGCCGATGTTCATTTTGTTGTTGACTGAAAAAACAGTTGCCGCTATTATCGGCAAAATACGAGAAGCCCGGCGAAAGAGGAGAGAAAAAAAATCTTCTTTGGTATCTCCGGAAAAACAAGAATAATAGTTATTTTATTATATAATCACACAATTAATATTTGTTATGAGAAAAAACATTGTTGCAGGTAACTGGAAAATGAACAAGACACTCCAAGAAGGTCTTGAATTGGCTAAAGGTATTGAGGCTGCTTTGGCGGGAAAAACTCCTAATTGCGATGTGATTATCGGTACTCCTTTTATTCATTTAGCCTCTGTTGTAGATGCTATCGATACGAATAAAATAGGTGTTGCTGCAGAAAACTGTGCAGATAAAGCTTCTGGAGCTTATACCGGAGAGGTTTCTGCCCAGATGGTTGCTTCTACAGGAGCTAAGTATGTAATTCTCGGTCATTCAGAACGCCGTGCTTATTATCATGAAACTCCGGAAATTTTAAAAGAGAAGACGATTCTTGCTTTGGCTAATGGTTTGACTCCTATTTTCTGTATTGGCGAAGTGCTTGAGGAAAGAGAAGCCGGGAAACATTTTGATGTAGTGAAAGCTCAGATAGAAGAATCTTTGTTTAATTTGTCAGCAGAAGATTTTGGGAAAATCATATTGGCTTATGAACCGGTATGGGCTATCGGAACAGGAAAAACTGCTACTGCAGAACAGGCTCAAGAAATGCATGCGTTTATTCGTAAAACTATTGCTGATAAATATGGCAATGAAGTTGCTGAAAACTGTTCTATTCTTTATGGAGGAAGTTGTAAGCCTTCGAATGCGAAAGAATTGTTTGCAAATAAAGATGTGGACGGAGGACTTATCGGAGGAGCAGCTTTGGAAGTCGATTCCTTTATGGGTATTATCAACGCATTTTAAATAATTAAACAGGCTATAAACTGCAAAAGTAAGATAGAATGCTTACTTTTGCAGTTTTCTTATCTGTATAAAGCCTATGAAAAGAAGAACTGTTTTATCGATCGTTTTATTATCGCTTATAGATTGGTGTGGTGCATACGCTCAGGTGCAGGTAGCAGATACTTCAATTGTTCAGTCGTTAGAGCGTGTTACCGGAAATGCACGTGTCCGTTTGTTTCAGGATGCGCGTCTTACCGATCGTCTGGCAAGGCGGACAGGTAATATCGTTTTATCCGGAACATCGTCGAGAGATCAGAATTATATAACGGTTCGCGGGTATCGAATACAAGTGTTTTCGGATAATAATCAGAGAAGATCCAAAGATGAAGCTTATCAGAAAGCTTCTATGATAAAAGATGCAGATCCGGAATTGTCCACTTACGTTACGTTTACATCTCCTTTTTGGAGACTTAGGGTGGGAGACTTTCGTTCATTTGAAGAAGCGAATCTCAAGTTGATCGAATTAAAGAATACATTTCCTCAATTTCGGGAAATGCGTGTTGTGAAGGATATGATCCGCTTAACACGTATTGTAGAATGAAGATTATAAAGACTTTGGTAATATGCAAAAGGTACAGGACCGGTTATCTGATCAAGAAAAGGAAGATTTGATAGCCGGACATTATAAAAGTATATTGGAGTTATTGGGTGAAGATGTAAACCGGGAGGGATTAGAAAAAACACCTATACGGGTTGCTCGTGCTATGAAATTTTTAACGAGCGGTTATGACCAGTCGCCTGAAGAGATTCTCCGTTCAGCTATCTTTCATGAAAATTATGGAGATTCTCAGCGAATAGTTCTTGTAAAAGATATAGAGTTCTATTCTTTGTGTGAACATCACTTGCTTCCTTTCTTCGGTAGAGTGCATATCGGATATATGCCGGGAGATAAAATTGTGGGTTTGAGTAAACCTGCGCGGCTTGTTGATGCTTTTGCACGGAGGTTTCAGGTTCAAGAACGTATGACTCGGGAGATACTCGATTGTTTTGATTCTGTAATCGAACCGTATGGGACTATCGTTATGGTAGAGGCGCGTCATCTGTGTATGCAGATGAGAGGGGTTGAAAAACGGAATGCATCGACTACGACTTGTTTATATTCTGGCAATTTTAAGGACAGAGAATTGAGAGAAGAATTTTTTTCGATGTTACGCAATCGTTGATATGAAGGGATCGTTTGATATGATTTAGATATTAAGCGGTTAGTATTCAAAAAGTAACAAAAACAGGATCGTAAAAAAGGTGAAAAAATAATATTTTGCATTTGCACAACTCAAAATAACACCTTATATTTGCAGTCGCAATTGCGAAAGTAGCTCAGTTGGTAGAGCATAACCTTGCCAAGGTTAGGGTCGCGGGTTCGAGTCCCGTCTTTCGCTCCACGGTTTTTCCGTGACAGCGAGTAAGCCCAAATGGCGGAATTGGTAGACGCGCTAGTTTCAGGGACTAGTGTTTATTGCGAACGTGCAGGTTCGAGTCCTGTTTTGGGCACGCTTCAAAAACAACGATGTCCGGGTGGTGAAATTGGTAGACACGCTACTTTGAGGGGGTAGTGATCATTGGATCGTGTGAGTTCGAATCTCATCTCGGACACTAAAAGGGTTCTGCAAATTAATTTGCAGAACCCTTTTTTCTTTTTAGAGAGAGGTTTTATTCCTGATAAGGAATGTTGGTTTGAAAACTTTCTTAATGATTCTCGAACAGCAAGAATCCTGAAAAGCTGTTGTATTTCTAAAACTTAACAGCTACCTTTGTCTTTATATATTGATTGTAATTAACCGTAGTGTATTTTATGTTAAGAATACTGTTCTTTTTTTACCAGTGGCTTATTGCATTTCCTATTTTATTGGTATTGACTATAATAACAGCATTAGTGACGATTGTCGGCTGTTTTATCGGAGACAGTAAAGTTTGGGGATATTATCCGGGACGCATTTGGTCTCAGCTTTTTTGTTGGATCTCGTTTGTGCGAGTTAAAGTAAAAGGTCGGGAAAATATCGATAAGAAAACTTCTTATGTTTTTGTCGCAAATCATCAGGGAGCGTATGACATTTTTTTAATTTATGGCTTCTTAGGACATAATTTTAAATGGATGATGAAAAAAAGCCTCAGACGCATACCATTTGTCGGAAAAGCTTGTGCTGCAGCCGGACATATATTTGTGGATCGTTCCGGGCCTAAAAGTATTCGGGAAACATTGGATATGGCAGAACAGACGTTGAGACACGGCATGTCCTTAGTTGTCTTTCCTGAAGGATCGCGTACATGGAACGGGAAACTTCAACGCTTTAAGAAAGGGGCTTATCAGTTGGCTATTGATTTAAATTTGCCCGTAGTACCTTTAACGATTGACGGCTCTTTTTCTGTGTTGCCTCGTTCGTCATATTTGATAAAACCGGGAAAAATGGTTTTGACTATTCATAAACCCCTATTCCCTGACCCTATTTCAGGACATGATATTGAAACGCTTATGAAAAAATCATACGAAGCAGTAGAGTCAGCTTTGCCTAAAGAAGAAACAGCCTTGTAAAAAAAACTTAATCGAAAGTAAAAAATATCGGTATGGTTTTGTAATAGAGAAATAAATTCGCACCTTTGCAGCGCAATAAAAAAATTGTCCTGTGGTGTAACGGTAGCACATCGGATTCTGGTTCCGCTTGTGAGGGTTCGAATCCTTCCAGGACAACATGAATATTTATAACCCGCTTATTATCAATTGAATAATAGGCGGGTTTATTTTTTATTGAAATTGTTGACGATTTTTTTATCTTTTTTATTTGCGGAAGTAAAAAATTGCTATTCTGCTTTCAAGATCTGAAAACAATTATTATAATTTTGCAAGTCAGCCATAATGATGTTGCAGTAAATTTGATATGAGTAGTTATTGAGCCTTTACAAGTTATCGATAATAAACTAATAGAGTTGTAAACTTCTTATAATATAATTTCTTAAATATGATAAGGGCGATATTTTTAGATGTTGACGGTACGTTGGTAAGTTTTGATACTCATCGTGTGCCTCAGTCGGCAATAGATGCGTTACGGCAAGTCCATAATTCGGGGTGTAAAATTATTATCGCGACAGGACGAGCTGCAAGTGATTTGCATGAAATAGAAGAAGTCCCTTTTGATGCCGTAATAGCCCTTAACGGTTCGGATTGCGTCTTGAGAGACGGTACTTCCGTGTCTAAAAAACAAATTTCTGATAAAGATTTTCAGAAAGCTTATGCTCTTTCTCGACAATTTGGGTTTCCGATAGCCGTTGAAACGAATAACGGAATTTTTGTCAATGAGTTGAACCCTATCGTTATAGAATTGGCGAGATTGGTAGATCATCCTGTTCCGCCGGTCATCGATATAGAAAAGGAGTTTATCGAAGGTAAATGTTGTCAGTTATGTTTTTATTGTGATGAGGAGACAGAAAAAGAAGTTATGGCTCAACTTCCGAACCTTTCCGCTTCCAGGTGGCATCCGATTTTTGCAGATATAAATGTGAAAGGCGTTGATAAAGCATCTGGTATTAGAGAATTTGCTTTTTATTATGATTTTGATATTTCGCATACAATAGCTTTTAGAGATGGGGGAAATGATATTTCAATGCTTCGGGAAGCCGGTATAGGGATAGCTATGGGTGGGGCTGCCGAGTCTATACGAGCGGTGTCCGACTATGTAACAGATACGGTTGATAATGATGGCATTCGAAATGCGTTAATTCATTTTGGCATTATTTAAAAAGATCGGAAACTTTTTTGTGACATTGTAAAAATATTGAAAAGAGAAGATTGATGTTGTCTGATAGCTCGTTTTTCGATCTTGTTTGGGAGTGTTTGTAGAGTTCAGCCTCTTCAAATTTAATATATGGCTTTTGATAATCGATATTTATTACAGTTGTCTGTTATCGGTCAAAAAATCATATATTTCTTTTGCATAACGCCTTCCTACCGGTATAGGCCTTGATAAACCTCTTAGCCATATTTCTTGTTTAGAAAATCTTTGTATGCGGTTTATGGGTATGAGGAATGAACGGTGTACTCTTAAAAAAGTGTTTTGTGGTAACATTTTATGAATGCTTTTGATGTTGAGCCGTGATATTACGCTATTGCCGTTTATTCTGTGTATTTTACAATAATTTTCTAAAGCCTCGATATAGAAAATATCAGATAGCAATATATTTATGTTGTTATATTCCTGCTTGACAACGATTGTCTCTTGATCATTTTTGTTGTTCCATCCCGAAATATTTCGTATAGCTTTTTCAATTGCCCTGTCGAAACGCTCGTAAGCTATCGGTTTATGCAGGAAATCTACCGCATCGAGATTAAAGCCGTCAAGAGCATATTGAGCATGAGCCGTAGTAAATATCAAACAACAATTATGAGGCAGCTTTTTTGCGATTTCCAATCCGTTAAGACCGTTCATCTCTATATCGAGAAATACGATGTCAGGTTTGTCTTTTTTTATTTCTTCTAATCCTATACGAGGCTCACAGAAAGTTTTTAACTCAATGTTCCCTTTCCTTTCGCAAAATTGTTTGATTACCAGTAGTGCGATCGGTTCATCATCGATAGCTATGCAGTTGATTTGCTTCATATTCGAGACAATTGTATCGTTAATTTAACCAAGAACTCCTGCTTGTTATCATCTTTTTCGGTGACAAGGGTGAAGAGTCCGGGATAGAGCATTTGCAAGCGTTTTCTACAATTTTCGATGCCGATAGATGATTTACCTTCTTTTTTTTCTTTCATGATAGAGTTACGAGTCTTGAAAAGCAAAACACCATCTTCGACTATAATTCGTATAAGTATGGTACAATCTTCAGAAGACGACGTCCCGTATTTAAAAGCATTTTCGACAAATGTAATCAGTATCATAGGAGGGATAAGAACGTGTTCTTCATCTGTACGGCTTTCAAAAATGACTTTTGTATGGTGATTTAGTCTGAGTTTTTGTAATTCTACATATTGCCGGATATATTCGATTTCGTTATTTATGTTTATTTTTTCTACCGAAGTATTATCATACATGTATTTCAGGATATTCGAAAATTTTACAAATGCAGATTCTGTCAGATCTGATTTAGTGATGACCAAACCATAAAGCGTATTGAGCGTATTAAATAGAAAATGTGGATTTATCTGAGCTTTATACATCGCTAACTCGGCTTTGTTTTTTTCTGCTTCAATTTCTTGTTTTTGTAACATTTGGCGGAATAGTTCGAAGGTTACTTCAATGGCTAAACTAAATCCGGATACGATCAAGAAGAAAAACCATATGGTTTGGGCGTGTAAGTGACGGCGAAAATCTATGGGTAATTTAGACCCGAATTTATCGGATATGGGGAAATGTGTTAATAGTTCTGTAATCAGTGTCAATATGATGATCAGGATAATGATATGTAAATATTTTCTTTTTAAAAAGAGCGAGGGAATATTAGCTTTTCTGTAAGTGAAATAAAGTAAATATAAGTATAAGACTAATGTTCCGACAAAAACAGGTTGGGTTTTAATCCATTTGTCGACCGGAACTAATAGGATAATCAATGGCAAGATAACCAAGCAGAAAAGTAGATCGACATAGTGTATTATTTGAGGATACCGTATAAATGTATAATATGCAGTCTCCTTTCCTTTAGCTTTGAAATTTTTAAATAGCATCAGGGTATTAATATATTCGTAAAATATCAAATCTTTATCACAAAGATAAATATTAGATGCTATACCTCAAAAATTGCCTATTGTCGTTAATCAACACTTTTCTGTCGTTAATCAACACTTTTATAATATGTAGCAAAATCCTTTTATTTTTGCCATTACTTGTTTTGTATCTCATTATGTAATGTAATAATTAATCAACTATACTCAATGAAATACCTCATTATTCCTATTTTATCGGGGCTTATACTGCTCTATTCGTGCGGATCTCAGCCTCAGGAACAAACATCTGCTAAGTATAAAACTTTGAATGTCGGATTCAGTAATCAAACGCTTAAGAGAGATTATACCGCTACGCTTCGAGGGCGGCAATATGTGGAGATACGTCCACAGGTAAGCGGTATAATCACGAAAATTTGTATGAATGAAGGGGATGTCGTACATAGGGGACAAGTTCTTTTTGTTATCGATCAAGTTCCGTATAAAGCTGCGCTTGAGACGGCTATGGCTAATGTGAAGAGTGCCGAATCTAAACTTGCGACAGCAAAACTTACGGCTGAAAGTAAGGAAGAACTGTTTCGGGAGAATGTGGTTTCTGAATTCGATTTGCAAACTGCCCGTAATGCTCTTGCCGAAGCTCAAGCTGCACTTGCTTTGGCTCGTGCCGAGGAGATAAATGCACGTAATAATCTTTCTTATACAGAAGTAAAAAGTCCGGTAGATGGAGTAGCCAGTATGATTCCTTATCGAGTAGGAGCTCTTGTCGATAGTAATATTTCAGAACCGTTAGTCACGGTTTCTGACGATAACGAGGTCTTTGCTTATTTCTCGATGGACGAGAATCAAATTCTGGATCTTGTGCAACAATATGGTTCGCTGCAGAAAACAATGGAGCAAATGCCTGAAGTAGAATTGATGCTCAGTAATGGTAAAGTTTATCAATATTCCGGTAAAATTGATGCTATTAGCGGAACCGTTGATAGCGGGACAGGTGCAGTAAGTCTTCGTGCTTCATTTAAAAATCCGGATAAGTTGTTACGCAATGGTGGTAGCGGAAAAGTGATCGTTCCTACTCATCGAGACAGCGTAATCGTTATTCCTCAAACTGCCACTTATGAATTGCAAAATCGCGTTTTTGTCTATAAAGTAGTTGACGGTAAGGCGAAATCTACTCCGATTGAAGTGTTCCGTTTGAATAACGGTACGGAATATATTGTCGAGTCGGGACTCGCTCCCGGTGATGTTATTATTGCCGAAGGTGCAGGTCTTGTGCGAGAAGGAACGGTAATCGATTCTCATACTTCCACTAATGAATAATCCGCATTATGAAAATCAGAACATTTATTGACCGGCCTATTTTATCGGTTGTTATTTCGGTTGTTATTTTACTTGTTGGATTGATAGGGCTTTCGCAGCTTCCTATCGAACAATTTCCTGAAATCGCACCTCCTACCGTCAGTGTTTCTGCTACTTATACAGGAGCAAATGCCGAGACTGTGCAAAAGAGTGTCATTGTTCCTCTTGAAGAGGCATTGAACGGGGTGGAAAATATGATGTATATGACTTCGTCTGCAACCAATACCGGTTCGGCACGAATTACTATTTATTTCCGTCAAGGTACTGATCCCGATATGGCGACAGTCAATGTCCAGAATCGTATTGCAACGGCACAGGGATTATTGCCTGCAGAAGTAACGAAGGGTGGCATTACTGTGCGTAAGCGTCAGACAAGTAATATTAAAGCATTAGCCCTTTATAGTCCGGATAATTCGTTTGATGAGAGCTTTCTTAATAATTACCTGAAGATTAATATCGAGCCGCGTCTTTCTCGTATTGCCGGAGTGGGTGAGGTTAATGTAATGGGAGCGGATTATTCTTTGCGTATTTGGCTTGATCCCGGTAAAATGGCTAAATATAACTTGATGCCGTCGGATATTGCTGCCGTACTTGATGAGCAGAATTTAGAAGCTCCTACCGGAACACTTGGTGCGGAATCTGGAAACACATTCCAATATGTCCTGAAATACCGGGGACGTTATGAAGAGGAAAAAGATTATGAAAATTTGGTAATCCGATCTTTAAAAAGCGGGGAAGTCCTTCGTTTGAAAGATGTTGCACGGATAGAATTAGGTTCTAGGTCCTATACTTATATAGGAGAAGTAAACGGACATCCCGGATCTAACTGTATGATTGCACAAACATCCGGGTCTAATGCCAATGAGATCATAGAAGAAATAGACAAAGTGACAGCAGAAATATCGAAAACTTTGCCTAAAGGTATGGAGTTGGTAGACCTGATGAGTTCTAAAGATTTTTTGGATGCTTCTATTCAAAATGTGATAAAAACGCTTGTTGAAGCTATTTTACTGGTGATTTTGGTGGTGTATGTGTTTTTGCAAAGCATGCGTTCTACTTTTATTCCGGCAATCTCGATAGTTGTTTCTTTAGTGGGGACATTCGCTTTTTTATATGTGGCGGGTTTTAGCTTGAATATGTTGACCTTGTTTGCATTGGTATTGGTAATCGGTACTGTGGTGGATGATGCTATCGTTGTCGTAGAAGCTGTTCAGGCAAAATTCGATGAAGGGTATAAATCTTCATACCGGGCTACGATCGATGCGATGGGAGGAATTACATCTGCATTGGTAACGACGACATTTGTCTTTATGGCAGTCTTTATTCCTGTCAGTTTTATGGGAGGAACGACCGGTACGTTTTACACGCAATTCGGATTGACGATGGCTGTTGCCGTAGCGATCTCTTTGGTCAATGCCTTGACGTTAAGTCCTGCCCTTTGTGCATTGATTATGACTCCTCATGAAGTTGCAGGCGATGGAAAAAAAATGAGTTTTTCCTCTCGTTTTCATATTGCATTCGACAGTGCTTTTCACCGTTTGGTACAGAAATATAAAACGGGAGTTTTCTTTATGCTGAAACGGAAATGGTTGGCTTTGGTTTTATTGTTGGTGGCTTTTGCCGGTTTGTTTATTTTGATGAAAACGACTAAAACCGGACTTGTTCCGCAGGAAGATATGGGAACTATATTTGTTGATGTGCGAACTTCACCGGGAAATACTTTGGAGGAGACGAAAATTATTATGGATGAAGTGGATAGACGCATTAGTGATATTCCGCAAATACGGATGTTTTCTAAGGTGACGGGTAACGGAATGATCAGCGGACAAGGATCGTCTAACGGTATGTTTATTGTCCGTCTGAAACAATGGGACGAGCGTCAGGAAAAAGAGGATGAAATAAATGCCGTTATTGATGAGATATACCGGCGTACAGATGATATATCCTCGGCTCAGATCATGGCTTTTGCCCAGCCTATGATCCCGGGATATGGAGTGAGTAGTGGTTTTGAAATTTATGTACAAGATCAAAAAGGCGGTTCTATAGAAGATTTGCTGAAATATACGAGGCAAATGATTGAGAAATTGAATGCACGACCGGAAATCGGACGTGCAACGACCTCGTTTGATACCAAATTCCCTCAGTATATGGTCGAGGTCGATGCTGCTCGCTGTAAGCGCAACGGAGTATCTCCATCTGATGTGTTAAGTACTTTGTCGGGATATATCGGAGGTAATTATGCCTCGAATATGAACCGTTTTTCAAAACTTTATCGTGTAATGGTACAGGCATCTCCTGAGTTCCGGTTAGATACGGAAGCGTTGAATAATATGTTCGTTCGTAATTCGGATGGAGAGATGTCTCCTGTCAGCCAGTATTTGACTTTGACTCGGGTATATGGCTCTGAGACTTTAACCCGTTTTAATCTTTTTTCCGCTATATCCGTTAATGGAGCGCCTGCTACCGGTTATAGTTCCGGACAAGCTATTCAGGCGGTACGTGAAGTTGCCGAAGAAACATTACCTGCCGGTTATGGTTTCGAGTTTGGCGGAATGTCACGAGAAGAATCTTCAACAGGAAATACGACTGTATTGGTGTTTGTCATTTGTGTAGTATTTATTTATTTGATTCTGTGTGCTCTTTACGAAAGTTTGTTTATTCCTTTGGCGGTTATTCTATCAGTACCGTTCGGATTGGCCGGAAGTTTCCTTTTTGCCAAAATGTTCGGTTTGGAAAATAATATCTATTTGCAGACAGGTTTGATCATGCTGATCGGTTTGTTGGCAAAAACAGCTATTTTGTTGACAGAATATGCTTCGGAGCGGCGTCATCAAGGGATGAGCATTACACAAGCTGCGGTGTCTGCAGCAGAAGTGCGTTTGCGACCTATTTTAATGACCTCATTGACGATGATCTTCGGTATGTTGCCGTTAATGTTTGCTTCGGGGGTAGGAGCAAACGGAAATATTTCTATCGGTGTCGGGACGGTAGGCGGTATGTTAATCGGTACTATAGCATTATTATTTATCGTACCGGTTTTGTTTATCGTGTTCCAATATCTGCAAGAGAAAATTATGCCTCAGCGTAAAGTATCGAAATTGGAGGAGGAGAACTAATTGAAAAGAAGATTCGTATGAAAAAAATAATAATATGTATATCCTTGATCATAGGAACGAGCGGATGTTCGATATATCGGAAGTATAAACAACCTGACATGAAAACTGTTACAGACAGTCTTTTTCGTCATACTCAGGAACAAACGGATACAGCTTCGATAGCTGCCCTTTCGTGGAGAGAAATTTTTACAGATTCGCAGTTACAGCAGCTGATCGACACCGGATTAAAGAATAATACCGATTTGAACATTGCCCGATTGAAAGTGAAGGAGGCAGAAGCTTTGCTTATGACTTCCCGACTTTCTTATTTACCTTCGATATCGTTATCACCGCAAGGTACATTGAATAAAGCGGAAAAGTCTAAACTCACTAAAAGCTATAATTTGGCTGTTTCTGCAGATTGGGAAATCGATATCTTCGGTCGTGTGACGAATGCCAAAAGAGAGGCAAAAGCCGTATTAGAACAGAGCGAGGCTTATCGTCAGGCTGTACAGACTCAGTTGGTCGCTACTATTGCTAATAGTTATTATACGTTGTTGATGCTTGATGAGCAGCTTGAAATCAGTAGACGTACTGCTGAAAATTGGAGCGAGAACTTGCGTGTGATGAAGGCGTTGAAAAAGGCCGGACAAACGACTGATATGGCTGTTGCTCAGACCGAGGCGAGTAAACTTTCTGTGGACGCCTCCTTGCTTTCGATAGAACGTCAGATTACAGAGACGGAGAATGCTCTTTGTGCGTTGTTAGGTTCGACTCCGGAAACAATATCCCGTTCGACTTTAAAACAACAAAAATTCCCGGATACACTTTCGGTAGGCATTCCTTTGCAATTATTGCACCGTCGTCCCGATGTCCGTCAAAGCGAGGCCGCTTTAGCTGCTGCGTTTTATGTTACTAATCAAGCACATTCGGCATTTTATCCTTCAATTACATTGAGTGGTTCTGCCGGATGGACAAATGCCGCAGGAGCTGTTATCTCTAATCCCGGGCAGTGGCTGTTTTCAGCCATAGGCTCATTAGTACAACCTCTTTTTAACCGGGGGCAGAATATTGCCAATTTAAAGGTTGCCAAAGCTCAGCAAGAAGAAGCATTGCTTTCGTTCAAGCAAAGTTTACTTGATGCAGGTACAGAGGTAAATGATGCTTTGTTACAATGGCAAACGGCACGTAAACGTCATCATCTGAATAAGCAGCAGATTACCTCTTTAGAATCGGCAGTTCGTAGTTCAGAACTGTTGATGCGTTACAGTTCTCAAAATTATCTGGAAGTCCTTACCGCTCGTCAAACTTTGCTGCAGGCCGAGTTGGACGCGGTATCGGATTGTTTTGAAGAGATACAAGGTGTAATTAATCTTTATCATGCTTTGGGAGGAGGTATCGATTGATAGGTTTATATAAGAATAAGTTGGAGTTGTAGTCAGATTTAGAATCTGTCTGAATTTTACTTGGGTCAGGTTTGAGATTTCCCTTCGAGGACGTTTTTCAGCTTTTACGAGGAGGATAGCGGGCTATCTGACGAGTGAAAACGGGAAAACAGACCGGAGGAAAACACAAAAATGACCTGATAATATTTTTTGTTGGAAAATTTAGATAGGCTCTAAGATTCTGTTTCTCTGAAAAAGAGTTTCTGAAAAAAGTGCATGTGCGATTAAAAATCCGCATGCACTTTTTTGTGCTGTTAGGTCGATAAATCGCTTTTCGATAGATTATGCAAATATGAAATTTGTGAGTACTTTTTTATATTCCGATTAATTTAAATTTCAAGAAAATCACTTGTTTTATCTGTTTTTAATTTCCCATTATAAAGACTAATGTGCTTATTATCTAACTATTATATCTGAGATAAGATGTGCTTTTTAGGGTGTATGGGATTTTATGTTATGAAATGAGAAAAAAGAGGACGTTATTTTTATTCACAAATAGCGAACAAAGGTTTCGTCTATAATGTTATCTAAAAAGAAAACATCTTAAATTATAAATAACAAAAATTGAATTATGAATACGGAAAGATTTTTTTTATCATGAATTATCGGTTGAGCGGAAATATGAGAACCGTGATGATAGTCTATTAAGATTGCTATTTAGCGTGAAGTGCGTCTTCGGTTATTTAAAAGTCAAAAAATAAAATCCAAGATATAATAATTTTATCGAGTTATCTATTAATATTTTTAATTATGAAAAAGTCTATTATCTTATCAGCATTTGTGATAAGCGCGTTTGCAGCAAATGCTCAGACTGACCAGACTGCTCTCCAAGGTACTAAAATAGGAGATAATTGGTCTATAGAGTTTAAAGCGGGTATGGTAACCCCTTTGACACACAGTTCTTTTTTTAAAGATGCCCGTCCGACTTTCGGACTTGGAGTAACTAAACAATTAACTCCGATTTTCGGAATGGAGTTTCAGGGTATGGGGTATATAAATACGACAGATAGTAAAAATGCTATCGATGCTTCTGACGTCAGTTTGTTGAACAAATTTAATTTGATGAATCTGTTCGGAGGCTATCCCGGTACTCCCCGTTTATTCGAAATTGAAGCGGTGGCCGGTATCGGTTGGATGCATTATTATGTAAACGGTTCTGATGACGATAATTCTTGGTCTACCCGTTTCGGGTTGAATCTGAATTTCAATTTCGGAGAAACGAAAGCTTGGACTTTGGGGATTAAACCCGCTATTGTATATGATATGGAGGGTGATTTTAACAGGGCAAAAAGCCGCTTTAATGCGAATAATGCATTTTTTGAATTGACAGCCGGGGCAACTTATCATTTTAAAGGTAGTAATGGAAAGCACCATTTTACGAAGGTCAGAGCTTATAATCAGACCGAAATCGATCAATTGAACGCTTCTATTAATAATCTTCGTACACAAGTAAACGAGAAAAACAGTGTCGTAAACAATGCAAATCAAAAGATCGGTATGTTACAGCAAGAGTTGGCCGATTGTCGCAATCGTCCTGTAAAAGTAGAAACTGTGGTAGAAACCAGCCGTATTCCGGAATCTATCATTACCTTCCGACAGGGTAGATCGACAGTTGACGCTTCGCAATTACCTAATGTAGAACGAGTCGCCGTTTATATGAAAAAGCATGCTGAGACAAATGTGATTATCAAAGGTTATGCATCTCCTGAAGGAAATCTCGAATTCAATAAAAAGCTGGCTCAGGCTCGGGCTGAAGCAGTAAAGAACATTCTTGTGAAAAAATATAAGATCAATGCAAGTCGCATTACGGCAGAAGGGCAAGGAATCGGAGATATGTTTACAGATCCGGATTGGAATCGGGTAAGTATCTGTTCTATCGTAGAGCCTTGATCGGTTTCATTGAAAATGAAATCATCGGTTACTTTTTTGAAAAAACTCCTCGTATTTAAGGATACGGGGAGTTTTTTCTTTAAATGTATTTTGAAAGGAGGCTTGTCAATCTTATATTGATGAAAATATCAGGATGAATTATCTTTGTATTCTTAAAAAGGAAAGATGCGGATGATTTTATTTAAAGATGTGACATTCATCTATGACGGGAAACCTCTGATGACTCATTTTTCGGATGAGGTATCTTCAGGCGAAAAGGTTGTCGTTTATGGTGCTTCGGGAACGGGAAAAAGTACTTTATTGAGTAGTATTGCAGGGTTGGTGCAGCCCGATGAAGGTGAAATATGGGTTGGCGGACAATTGCTTACCGGTGCTACTGTATCGGATATTCGTCGTCTTATAGCTTGGGTACCTCAGGAGTTTACTTTACCCTATGACACTGTAAAGGAATGTGTGTTTGCGCCTTTCAAACTCCGGCAAAATAGGAATAAAATACCGGCAGAGCAAACCGTTTTAAATATATTCGGGCATTTGGGACTGGAGCAGGAGATATATACAAAACATCTTGTCGAGATTTCCGGAGGGCAACGTCAGCGAGTTATGATCGCTATTGCGGTCTTATTGGATAAACCACTTTTGTTATTGGATGAGCCTACGTCGGCTTTAGATTCTGATTCTATTGAAAAGCTGATCGTATTCTTGAAATCTTATAAGAGTATGACAATGGTTGCCGTATCGCATGACGAGCGGTTTATCCGGGCGTTTGATCGCAGTATAAAAATAGGAGAAGAAAGATGAACGGAATTGTCGATATCGGTTGGGGCAGCATGTGCCTCGGTTTTTTATTATTGTTGATACCTGTGACGGCATTGGCCTATTATCGTACGGGATTGGTGAAGGATACGCTCATTGCGGCAAGTCGGATGACTTTACAATTGTTTTTGATCGGTTTTTATTTGGAATATTTGTTTACATGGAATTCGGCATGGATCAATTTGTTGTGGGTGATTGTTATGATTTGTGTAGCTTCGTGGACGGTATTGGGGCGGACTAAATTACCGGTAAAGCAGCTCTTTATCCCGGTAATAGTTGCGTTTTTTTGTTCTATCTGTATTATAGATGTCTATTTCTTAGGAATAATTATAAAGTTAGATCATCTGTTCGAAGCACGTTATTTTGTTCCTGTCAGCGGTATGATACTCGGCAATATGCTTTCGGCCAATGTTATAGCTCTTAATGTCTTTTATGGAAGTCTTGACCGAGAACGCCAGCTTTATTTTTATTTATTGGCAAACGGGGCGACACGAGGTGAAGCGACAGCGCCATTTATGCGTGAAGCGTTGATAAAATCATTTAATCCGACTATTGCATCGATGGCCGTCATGGGGTTGGTTGCTTTACCGGGGACTATGACCGGTCAGATACTGGGCGGAAGCAGTCCCAATGTCGCGATCAAATACCAGATTATGCTTATGATTACGATCTTTTCTTCGTCATTAATATCTGTCTTATTGACACTTTGGGCAGCTAAACGCCGTTCGTTCGATAGCTGGGGGATTAAAAGATTCTGAGGATACCATTGTGTCTGTATTTGGAAGAATGAAGTAATTCTATTTATTTTTGTCGTAGCAAAGATTGAATTTTTTGCATCGGAAAATATTTGTCGATTTGAAAATTTTTGAATTTGAAATTGTAATTTTATGTTGTCTTATTGTCTTGATTTATAGGTGTGTTATTGAAATTTTTAAGTAAAAATATAAGTAGAAATGTTTCAATTATTTTAAAATAGTATCTGAAATAATTTTTTAATTCAGATTTTATAGCTACTTTTATTAACGAAAAGACATGAAAGCATAGGCTTCAGAGTGTTGTTCTGGAGTGAAGGTATAGAAACCTCCATTCCCAAAAGCACTCATGGAGATGATGTGCTTTCATGTCTTTTCAGTTATACCAGAACGGGATGGAGGTTTCTTTTTATTTAATGTTGATCTTAAAGCAAATGGAAAACTTCGATCTTGACGGTGAGCTGGATAAATACCAGCCTATAATGTTTAAGTATGCTGTCTCATTGACGCATGACTATGATGATGCGTTAGATATTGTACAGGATGTAAATTATCAAATTCTTAAAAATAGAGACAAATTCGAATCACGGCAGTACTCTTTGAAAATATCTTTTGTTTTTATAAGAAACCGCTTTATTTCTTTAATGAGAAAGAGCAAAATTTTATATATAGAACAAGAGATGGAGTATAATGTTCAGGTTGAAAATAATATGATCCTTTATGATTATGACTATATCTTGAATTTAATAAATAAAATGGATATTCCGACTCGTGTTTTGATTGGACTTTTGATACAGGGTAAAAGTTATAAAGAGATAGGAAATATTCTCAACATGAAAGAAGGTACAGTAAAAAGTAGAATTCACAATATTAGAAAAAAGATTAAGAATCAGCTTCCTGAATATTTTCAATAGTACAGAAAAAGGTTTAATATAAAAATTTGGATATGTGTAATATAGATAGGATAACGAACTCGATTCGACGTGAGTAAAAATTATATATAAGCTTGTTTTTGCTGTATTTATTCCTTATATAGAAGTTGTATAAATTTTTCTTTAAAGAAAATATTTATACAACTATTGATGATAATATTTTATAAAAACAAAGTGGAGCTGGAGGGATTCGAACCCTCGTCCAAACGAGGAACTAATGAGCTTTCTACATGCTTATCTTCGCTTTGATTGTCGGGTACAGACAAGACCGAAGCCACCAATCTGCACCTTAGTTTCTAAATTTTCATCATCAGCTCGAAACTGGCCTCTGACTATTTCCGATATTATTGCACCACCGTTTCGGAACGCTTCGGAACAACAGCAACCGGGTGATGTCTTGTCTCCACAACTGTTGCGGAGATTAAGCTAATCTACTATACTTCGATTAAGCAGCAAGAGCGTAGTTATTTTCGCCAGTTAAATTTTTGATGTCTGAGATTATAGAGCAAGCCATCCACGCTCTGCATGCTTACACACTATTTCTACCCGCTGTCAAAACCGGTCAGCCCCGTAGATTTGTGTACCGTAAAATATTATTGATTTTTACGGACTACAAAGATATGCTTTTTGATAATAGTAGCGAACAGAGTTTTAATTTTTAACTTTTCAGCAACATAATCATTTTTATTGCCAAATCAAAAAATACGATCTTTCCGTTTGCATTTTGCGATATGTCCGATTCCGCCCTGCTCAGTTCATTCATCAATGAAATAATATTACGTTCGTGTATGAACGGTGCGAAACGTGTTGAAAATTGTTCTTCCCTACTATTTAAATAGCTGATTTCGGGGATATGAAGATTATAAATATAATTTTCTCGTAACATACGTTGAGTATAAGCCAGAAAACGTTTTTCTTTTTCTCTTCCCATATCGGCAGCCTCTTCACTCCATGCCTTTAAATCTTTTATTTTTCTGCCGTAGGCCAGGCGCATGAGGCGCACGAAAAGGTCGAAGAAATATTGGTTTTCTTCTGAGAGCTGTATCGTTTCCAAGGCTTTAATGAAATTTCCGTTTGCGATGTGTGCCACAGCATCGGCATCTTGTTGTCCTAAGGAGTATCGCCTTTGCAAGGCTTCCGATATTTTTTCGGATGAAACGACCCGCATATTAATGCGTTGTGAACGGGAGAGTATAGTACCCAATATTTTATCGGGTTGATTGCTGACCAACAAAAAAACGGTCTTTTCGTAAGGTTCTTCCAGTATTTTCAGCAATTTGTTGGCACACACGGGATTCATTAATTCGGGTAACCAGATAATCATGATTTTATAATCCGATTCATAAGTTTTGAGACTTATTTTCCGAATAATTTCACGGCTTTCGTCAGCATAGATGCTTACTTGGGAATTTTCCGCATCGATATAAGAAAGCCACTGTTCCAATGAAAGATACTGATTCTCGGAGAGACATTTGCGCCATTCATCTATATAGTCGTCGCACAAACGTTTTTTCTTTTTTTCATTCTTATAAATCGGAAATACAAAGTGAATGTCGGGATGCATGACCGAACTGAATTGTTTGCATGACGGACACACACCACAAGCATCATCTTCACCCTTGTTCGTGCATTGTATATATCGGGCATAAGCAAGAGCCAAAGGTAATTTCCCGATTCCCTCAGGCCCGCAAAACAGTTGGGCATGAGCTATTTGTCCGGATTTTACAGAATGTATCAATCTTTTCTTTACCTCATCTTGTCCGATAATATCTTTGAAAAACACGATAATTACCTCCTTCTTATTGTTTTAATATACTTGCCGTGCTACACGTTTTATACTTTCGGTAGCCATCATCGAGTAAAAGTGGATGCTTGGTACACCTTTTTCTTTTAGTTCCTTAGCTTGTAATATACACCATTCTACACCAACCTCTTTAGCCTCTTCATCGGTTTTGCATTTTCTTAATTCAGAGGCCAGTGCCTCAGGAAGATCGACGTGGAAAACCTTGGGTAGAACCGTAAGTTGATTGCGGAAGTTTATGGGTTTGATGCCCGGAATAATGGGTACATCGATACCTTCGCTCTTGCAACGGTCGACAAAAGAAAAGTATTTTTCATTATCAAAAAACATTTGCGTTACGATATATTCTGCTCCTGCTTTTACTTTTTCTTTAAGCCAGAAGAGGTCTGAATCGGGATTGGGAGCTTCATCATGCTTTTCCGGGTATCCTGCTACACCATAAGAAAACGGAGTATTTATGAGGGACATTTTGCTTCCGTCCAGAAAGTATCCTTCATTAAACCGGTTTACTTGGGCTTGCAGATCGATAGCGTGCGCATGCCCTTCGGGAGTCGGAATAAATCTGTTTTCATGTTTTGCTTTATCTCCTCGCAAAATCAGCAAGTCGCATATTCCCAGAAAACTCAGGTCTATCAAGGCGTATTCCGTTTCACTTTGAGTAAATCCGCTGCATATTATATGGGGAACAGCGGGAATTTGATATTTATTCTGAATAGCGGCAGCCACTGCAACAGTTCCGGGTCGGGTGCGGACAGTCACACGTTTATATAATCCCCCTTCCATGTCTTTATATAAAAATTCGCTTCGATGGGTCGTGATATTGATGTATTTGGGATCGAATTCCCGTAATGTATCTATCGTATTGAAAACTTTTTCGATACTGTTCCCCTTCAGAGGGGGAAGCACTTCAAAAGAAAATGCGGTCGTAGGACTGTTTTTTATTAAATCTATGACTTTCATTGACATGCTATTTGTTTTTCACAAAAGTAATATTTTTAGGTAATATGTCTATACAAAAGTATGAAATATAGATTTGAGAATAGGTTAATTGTGAAATTGTGTTTCTGATATTTCGATTATTTACTATAATAATTAAATATAGTTAATTGTATGTCGATTTTTTGTTTATTTGTTTGCGTAAATAGAAATATGCCGTACATTTGCAATGTGTTTTTCATGGTATTAGATTTAAGGTTAACGAAGATTGGTTGTCGGGATGACAACCATTTTTTTTATCTTTACTTTTCAGTTTGTTAAAATCAAAAAAAATAGTTTTATAGCTTGTTTGAATTTCCCGATAGCGAAAAATTATTCGGTTCTCTTTGCGTTTTCTTTCGGCCTGTTCCCTTTTGAACAAAAATATCCGGAAATTGTCTTTTGCTACCGAGGCAGGCAAATTGGCATGTTTGCTTAAATCGATTTTGTAGGATGCCGTTTTTTTACTTTGTAGGAGTAAATTCTCAATTTGTTGAATAAACAAGATTATTTTAATGTAAGATAGGGGAGGATATGCTCTTAATTTGCATTTAATATTTTTTTAATTATTTGCTAATACGAATAACTTGAAAAAATTAATGCTTCTTTTATCTCTTTGTAAAACAAAAAGGCTTGTTGCAAAAATGTCGTATTATGCGTATTGACAATCAGTAAGAATTTAATGTTTAACTAAAAGTAAATCGAAATAACATGAGAAAGATGTTACTGACGGTATCGCTTGTTTTTATTGCTTTTATAAGTGCTTCGCAACTCAGAGCAAATAATGAAGCGAATACTTTAACAGAAGGAGTAAATAACCGCTCTTGCGAAAAAACTTATCGTTTTTTTACGGATGAAGATTTGAGGAATGTAGAAGCCTCTGCTAAAACCGAATGGGGTACTAAAATTGTCGGTATGTTGAAAGAAAGAGTCGATGAACGTGTCCGTTACGGTTTTGACATTCCCGATAAATCGACTGGGCGTAGTCAGAACTATATTTGTCCTGTACATAAAAAGCTGTTTAAATTCGAGCTTGACAAGCCTCATGACCACTATTGTCCCGATTGCGGAAAATCTTATAAAAGTGACTTTTTCGATGCTTGCTGGCGCAATATCTATCAGCATAATATGCAATATTTTATTGTCGATTGCGGTTATTTATATTTAGCTACAAAAGACAAAAAATATTTTGATTACCTAAAGGAAATCTTCTTGGAATATGCCGATAAATATCCGCAATATCCGGTTTATACAAAAGAGCAAGTTGCTAAATCTTATTATCTGGGCAGAATGTTTGAACAGTGGTTAGAAGATGCCATGTGGTTTTCCGATGTTTGTCCGATTTATGAAATCATAAGGGATGGTCTGACACAGCAAGAGAGAGAAAAAATAGAGAAAAATCTGTTTCAGGAAGCTGCCGATATGATTACGGCCCGTCGTGGACAGCACAATTGGCAGGCTTGGAATAATGCTATGCGAACATCGTTGGCTGTAACCTTAAAAAATGACGAGATGATGGATTATGCGGTTAACGGCAGTGTCGGCTATATCGAAGAGTTCAAAAAGATGGTTTATGATGACGGCTGGTATAAAGAAGCTTCGCCCGGGTATCACTATTTCCCGCTTAAGGCTCTTTTGCAGACGGCAAATGCAGCAAGGGCTTGCGGTATAGATCTTTATAATGAGAAACTGAAAAGTATGCTTACGGGTGTTGTTAAAGCGATGTATCCGAACATGACTTTTCCTGCTCATAATGACGGGGGATATATGTCCGATATTTCAAATCAGGATTTTTTATATGAGATGGGATATTCCCGCTTCAAAGATCCTTTTATCTTGCAAATCTTAGCAAAAGTCTATGCGACTAAAGATCGGAATTCGGCATTGGCTTTACTGACGAATGTCGATATTAAACCGGATAAGACGCCGTTGAAACAAGATAGTTATCTGTTTGATGATACGGGAATCGCAATTTTGCGTTCAGGAGATAATACATTGGTCTTCCGTTATGGTTTTAGTGATGGAGGGCACAGTCATCCCGACCGGCTTTCGGTTACGTTACACAATGGAGAGAAAGAGATTCTTACCGATTGCGGAACGTATAGTTATGCACAACCGGCCTATTTGGGATGGCAAAAGCGGGGATTGTCTCATAATCTCGTGTTGGTCGACGGCCAAGATATGCAGATCAGGGGAGCTAAGACTGCCGGTCGTTTATTATCGTTCGATCCCGATAAAAACGGGGGAGTTGCTTCCGCTGTATTGGATAATAATGGTTATCCCGGAGTGAAGTTGACACGTACGGTGAAACTTGACCGCAATAAATTTATAGATCGGTTCGAGGCGCAGTCTGAGGAAGAACACACCTATGATTATGTTCTGGCTTTATCTGATAAGCCGGAACTCGGAGACGGCTTTGTAGATGCTCGTCTCGAAGGTAAATCTCCGGCTTATGAATTTATAAAAGGAGTAAAATCGAAAATTTACAAGAACGGTATCGTGACCTTTAAAGCCGGAACAACTAAATTTGAGATTAAGAATACCTATAAAACTCCTATTGAAGTTTTTTGGGCAGAAGCACCGGATATTATGTACGGTAGTTCCGAGAAAGATACGCATACAATAAAATCATATATGCTTGTGGTGCGGACCAAGGGAAAAAATCTTTCTATAAGTAGTGATATAATATTGGGTAAAAAACGTTAGTAAAACCGTAGCGCAAAAAGTATTTGTTGGTAAAAAGACTGTTCAGAAAATAACTGATAACTATTTTCTGAACAGTCTTTTTATATAACAGATTATCGATATTGAAGTAAATTGGTCTAATTGTTATATTAATTGACAGATTTTTTGCAAAAAAAGAAAATCGGTATTTTTAATTTTGTTATAGTTTTATATCAACATGAAATTAGAGTTGTTTCATTTTGTTTGACAAGTATGTTCTAATTAAATGTATAAAATCAAATTATAAGATATCATGAAAAAATTGCTCGTTTTACTTTTATTTTTTATCCCATTCGGATTATTTGCTCAAGAATCGGTAACACGAAGTGAAGATGGTAAGAGTTTGATCGTTCAACCCAAAAAACATGTAGCTTTTTTTGATGCTGACAGTGTGAGAATATCTATGAAGATGTTTAATGATTCGTTGGCAACATTAAAATATATTATCTCCTCAAGAAATGTAGAGGATACTACAGCTTTTCTGTTGACAAGAAAAATTCCTAAAAATTATCGGGAATGTATCGGTGAAAAACTGCCCGATTTGGAGATTGAAGATTTAGCCGGGAATAAACTAATGGTCGGGGAAAATAAGAATATCTCATTAATTGTTTTTTGGAGTATCTATTGTTCTCCCTGCATTAAAGAGCTCAAAATATTAGACGCTCTCAGCGAAGAATATCCCGAGACCGATATTTTTGCCATTACAGGTAATAGTCGGGACACAGTCCGTTCTTTTATGCAAAAGCACAATTTTAAATGGGAAAATATTCATCTTATCCCGGATTGCAGCTATGAGGAAAAAATATCCTATTTTCAGCGATATACAAGTCATTCCGTTTAGTGTGATTGTAGATCGTAATTTGGTAATAAAAGATATATTTGTCGCAGAAGGAATGCACAGGATGCTGACCGTTTTGGATTCATTGAATGAAGAATATGAATAAATCTATGAGAGTTAATTAAATATTGGATATCATGAAAAAATTGCTCGTTTTACTTTTGTTTTTTACCCCATTCGGATTATTTGCTCAAGAATCAGTAACGCAGAGTGAAGATGGTAAAGGCCTGATCGTTCAGCTGAAAAAACATATAGCCTTTTTTGATGCTGACAGTGTAAGAATATCTACGGAGATGTTTAATGATTCGTTGGCAACATTAAAATATTTTATGAGCTCAAGAAATGTAGAGGATACTACAGTTTTTCTGTTGACGAGAAAATTTTCTAAAAATTATCGGGAATGTATTGGAGAAAAACTGCCCGATTTGGAGATTGAGGATTTAGCCGGAAATAAACTAACGGTCGGGAAAAATAAGAATATCTCGTTAATTGTTTTTTGGAATATCTATTGTCCTCCCTGCATTAAAGAGCTCAAAATATTAGACGCTCTCAGAGAAGAATATCCCGAGACCGACATTTTTGCCATTACAGATAATAGTCGGGACACAGTCCGTTCTTTTATGCAAAAGCACAATTTTAAATGGGAAAATATTCATCTTATCTCGGATTGCAGCTATGAGGAAAAATACCCGCTCTTTAAAAAAATACAGATAGCTCCGTTCAGTGTAATTGTAGATCGTGATCTGGTAATAAAAGACGTGTTTGTCGCAGAAGGAATGCGCCGGATGCTGACCGTTTTGGATTCATTGGATAAAGAATCTGAATAACAATCTATGAGAGTCAATTAAAATATGATATATCATGAAAAAGCTGACAGTTTTATTCTTTTTGTGTATTATACCTTTTATTGCAAATGCGACCATTTCTGAGATGAGTTTTGGAAAGTGGAATATTAAGTTTGATGATGAGACAAAACGAGCGGAATTCGTAAAAGAAGGTGTGACAGTGCTTAAAGATGTCAAAATAAAGTTTAAAAATGGGGATGTACTTTTGGATGCTTCTTCGTATAATTCTGTAAAAATAAAACAAGAGGATATTGTTGATGAAGTGGGTAAGGCCCGGAAATTTACCATTGAATATACCGGCAGTGAAAATTCGGATAACCCCATAGTCTATCAAAATTTTTATTTATATGACGGACAAGATTACTTTCTTACCGATGTAATATTGCAGTCTCCGGACAATTCGATTATATCAAGCAATTATATTGCACCTATCAGTACCGAAGCCGATAATCTGTTTTTACCTGCCGACGTTAATAATCGATTTATAACAGTTCCTTTTGATAATGACGGGTTTATAACGTATGCTTCTTATCCTTTGAGCTGTAGTCAGACAGATCCGGAGTCTTTGGCTATCGGGCGTGTTGCCCGAGACTCTGTTTCGATGGAAGTCTCGGCAATATTTAATGGTGAAACACAGTTGGGGTTGGTTATCGGCTCTGTCGATCATGATACATGGAAATCTGCTGTCAGGATAACCGGAAGCCCGCTGGCACAAGGTAAGATCACCAATCTTGAATGTTTTAGCGGTGTTACGCATCATATAACGCGCGATATGATAGATGGTGTATTAAAACCTCATGGTGCTGTAAAGGGACAGCAGGTAAAATCTGCCCGTATGATCGTTCATTATTCCGGTGACTGGCGTACCGGATTGGAGACTTTTGGTGATGTATGTTGTGCTATCGCTCCGAAAAGAAGCTGGGATAAACCTGCACCTTACGGCTGGAGTAGTTGGGGCGGCATGGGTACTGAGATCAGTTATGATGGTGTTGTGTCGGTATCGGATTTTATAAAGGAGAATATTCAGAATAAAGGCGGATTCGGTGATGATGGTGTTATCTTTATCAATTTAGATGCATCTTGGGATAAACTCGATTGGGATGAATTGAAACAGTTTGTAAAGCACTGTGAAGCAAACGGGCAAATGGCCGGAGCTTATTGGTCTCCGTTCTGCGATTATGCGGGAGTAGAAGATCGTGCCGTAGAAGGAAATAACGGTTATGTGTATGGACAAGCATTATTGAAAGTTTTCGGTAAGATTAAGTGGGAAGCCGGTGCAGCGTGTATGGATCCGACAGCCCCGGCTACGCTTTCCCGCATCAACTTTTTTATAGATAAATTTAAGGATGCCGGAATCAAATGTTTGAAATTGGATTTTTTGAGTAACGGATCTATCGAGGCAGATAGTTATCGTAATCCGAAAGTTACTACGGGCATTCAGGCTTATAACTATGGCATGAAGCATTTGCGGGAACGTGCCGGAGACGATATTTTTATCATCGAGTCGATATCTCCGCTTTTTCCTGCCAATTATGCCCATGCCCGTCGTATCAGTTGCGATGCTTGGGGGGAAATGTGGCATACGAGTTATATGATGAACAGTTTCTCTTTCGGCTGGTGGCTTAGTCGTGTTTATTGCTTTAATGATCCGGATCATTTGGTAATGGGAGATCGTAGTGAAGCGGAAAATATATCGAGAATGACGACCGGAGCAGTAACCGGATATTGCATTCTTGGAGATAATTTGTCAACAAAAGGAATTGCCGTCGGTTCGAAAATCAGTCAGGAAAAAGCCATAAAATTTTCTATTGTTGAGAAAGTAAATGATGTCATACGTTTGGGAAAATCTTTCCGTCCGGCTTATGGACATAAATTGTCGGGACGTAATAATTCAGTCGATTTATTTTATCTCGAGACCGAAGATTCCTATTATATTGCTCATTTTAATTACGAATCGGGAGATAAAACCGGAACTATCGATTTTTCGTATATGAATATCGATCCCGAAAATATAGATGTTTCTAGAAGTTATGAGTGTTGGACGGGTGAGGGTGTTACTCTTAATGAAAAGGGACTTGAGTATTCTTCTCCGAATAATATGGCGAAGATATATAGGCTTTTTAAAAAATAGTGTAATACAAGAATAGTAATGAAATCCTTGTTTTTATTATGCTTAAATATAAGTTTATGAAAAATACTTGGGTTATAATAGCGTCGTTTTGAGATTTTAATTTCTGATTGCAATGAATTTGCTATTATTTGATTAAATATTGCTATGTTTTGATGTGTAAAATATATTCTTTTGTACAACATAAATAAAACATGTTTTTGAGTTTATAATCGCTTGTTATTGAACAAGAGTTTGAAGATAAAAAACATAAAAAAACGATTATTGAGTTCTTTATTAAATGAAAATATAGTTTGTTGTAAGTCATTTGAAAAATGATGTGTGTATATTTTTATATAGAATAGTAATCTTTACGTCAAGAATAGTTTTTCATGGTATTTTAGATTTAAGATTAAGGAGGAACGGTTGTCGGGATGGCAACCGTTCTTTTTTGTTGAGGATAGGCGGTTGTGTATACTGAAAAATTATAGAAGAATAATCTATCTTTTATTTTATTCTATATCTTTGTTTTGATTAGAAAAATAAGATGTGCATTGGTCGCAATAATTATGTAGAGGATATAATAAAGAGTAGTCGGTCAAGCTTGGACGGCTTTTCTCGATTATATACCATTATCCGATACGTTGACAAATGATTTACGTCCGTTTTTTTAGATATTCAGGAAAATTATTAGACAGGCTCTTAAGAAAAGTAAGGAGGTAGAAGATGTTTAGGCTGTTCAAAGAAATAAGAGTAAAGATTTTGATTGGGTATTTGTTGCTGATAGTAATAGCCTTTTTTTCTGTGTTCTTTTTATTCGATAAATTTTCCCGCCTTTCTCTTCCCGATGAGGAAGAAGAAGCTATGCGAAGTAAGCGTTCTCTAATTAGTGAGACATTGGCATTATTATATGAGTCGGAGGGTGACTTGCAAGCATTGAGTAGCGGACATGTCCGCAATAGCAGGCATTATCGTCAAACTTTTGATAAAATGTACCGAAATTTAGACTCTTTGAAACAGTTGGTTACCGATACGTTACAAAAGCAGCGGATGGATAGTATTATCGTGCTTTTAACCGAGAAAGAATCTAATTCGTTGGCATGGTTGAGATTACGCCGGAATGCAGATGTCGGTAATTTGTATGAACAAAACATTCAGAGAGAAATAACCCGTAGGGATTCGGTAGTTAAGTCGGTACAAATCAGGAAAAAAATTGTAGTAAAACAAGATACCCTCACGGTCAGAAATCCGAGAAAAAGTTTCTTTAAGCGTTTGGCAGATGCTTTTTCTACACGGAAAGAAGATGAAAATACGGTGTATAGTCAATCTCAGCAATTGATTACCGATACGGTTGTTCAACCTTATAATGCAGCAGATACGATTGCCAATATATTTTCCGATATACAGTATGCCGTTTTCGATCAGCAAAAAGAATTGCAAAATCGGGTTACTCGCAGGAGTGAGGCCTTACGTTATAATAACCAAATTTTGTTGGTCAAAATCAATAATTTGGTAAGAGCTTTCGAACAAGAAGAGTTGGACAGATCTTTGGCACGTTATCAGGACAGAGACCAGGTGATGAGGCATTCTGTACAGGTGGTGGGAGGTATTGCCGTGTTCTCTTTGATTTTGATAGTTCTTTTCATCATTTTTATTTGGAAAGATATTTCCCGGAGTAACCGTTATCGGAGAGAACTTGAAGAATCGAATCGTCGGGCAGAAGAATTATTGAAAAGCAGAGAACAGTTGATGTTGACTATTACACATGACATTAAAGCTCCATTAAGTTCGATTATCGGTTATATTGATCTTTTATCCGGACATATTCGTGAATCCCGGGCAAAATATTATTTGGAGAATATGAAGAGTTCATCAGATCATCTTCTTCAATTGGTAACCGATTTACTGGATTATCATAGACTGGATTCTGATAAAATGGAGATACATGATGTGCCGTTTGAGCCGTATCGTTTTTTTTGTGAGATAGGAGATAGTTTTATACCTGTAGCAGGTAAAAAGAATTTAGAACTGATAACCGAAATCGATAAAGATTTGCAGGGCGCTTATCTGGGAGATCCTTTCCGTATTCGGCAAGTTGTAAATAATTTATTGTCGAACGCTATAAAATTTACAGAAAAAGGCTCAGTTGCATTGCGAGTCAAGCTATTAGGTAGTCGGTTGAAAATTCAGGTAGAAGATACCGGTATGGGAATTGCGGAAGATGACCGTGAACGCATTTTTAAGGAGTTTACGAGACTTCCCGGAGCGCAGGGTGCTGAAGGTTTTGGTTTGGGATTATCTATAACAAAAAAACTGGTCTTGCTTCTTGGCGGAAAAATTTCGGTCGATAGTACACTCGAGCAAGGAACATGTTTTACGGTAATTATTCCGTTTAAGAAAACGGATATGGTAATACCGGAAGAAACTGCAGAAGAAAGTGCTGTGCTTGATATGGGAAAGAATGTTCGTTGTTTGTTGGTAGATGATGATCGTTTGCAGCTTGAGCTTACGGCATCATTGATGAAACGTTATAATTTTTCTTGTGTCTGTTGTGAACATCCGAAAGAAGTGCTTGGCTTATTGTCAGACCAAAAGTTCGATTTTGTATTCACAGATATTCAGATGCCTGAATTATCCGGCTTTGAATTAGTTCGTTTAATTCGTGCTTCTGATTTGCCGGAAGTTCGATCCATTCCTGTTGTAGCATTGACTGCCCGGTCGAATATGTCTGATAATGAATTTCTATCAGCGGGTTTTACGTCACATTTAAACAAGCCTTTTACGGGAAAGGAGTTATATGATCTTGTAGTCCGATATTATCCGGATTATATTTCTGATTTATATACGGAAGAAACCGTTCATAATCCAGAGGAGGAACTTCGTTTTTCTGCGTTATTGGCATTTGCAGGAGATGATAAAGATGCGGCGAATGAGATATTGGCATCGTTTGTCTCTGAGACAAGACAAAATCTGGAACGTTTTAAGAGTGCTCGTCAAGATAAAGATATGAGTACGATATCTGCTGTGTCACATAAATTGATACCGCTATTTACATTGTTGGAACATCGAGAGTGTACCGATATATTGATTGAGTTGGAGAAAATTAAAGGAGAATTCAATTTCGAGATTGATCAAAAATGCCAACTTGTAGAAACTTATATTGTAAATACGATTTCAGAGGCAGAACGGTACATTACCCTACACAATTGAGGAAAAAATCTACATGTTATGTGTGGAATATTCCACATTTGGTAGGATGTATATTAATTGCGTTGTTTTGTAATTATTTGATAATCATTGTGTAATTGTTATATATCATTTTCTTGGCATATTTTTGGAATATTATGTTGGTGTGTTTATGAATAAAATACCAATATAATAAACTAAAAAATTGATGATTATGAAAAAGATGATTTTTAGTGTTGCTACAATTCTGTTTTTAGGTATTACAACAACAATTTGTGCTCAAGAACCGGTAAAAAAAGATACGACCAAGACCGAACCTGCAAAGAATTTTGCTTTGATGGACGAACCGGTGAAAAAAGATACAGCCAAGACCGAACCTGCAAAGAATTTTGCTTTGATGGACGAACCGGTAGAAAAAGATACGGCCAAGACCGAACCTGTAAAGAATTTTGCTTTGATGGACGAACCGGTGAAAAAAGATACGACCAAGACCGAGCCTGCAAAGAATTTCGCTTTGATGGATGAACCGGTGAAAAAGGATACAACCAAGACCGAACCTACAAAGAAATTTGCTTTAATGGATGAACCTGTAAAGAAAGATTCTACTAAGACTGAAAATCCAGCTCCAGCACCTAAATCGGTTTCTATTGCATAAATTTCTGATTATAAGTTAGACAAAACATAGCTCTCCAGTAAGTAAAGTGCGTAATGTAATAATAGGTTAGCTTCAAAAACGATTGCATTACAAAATAATAAGTTTCGATAAAAGTATGTGCTTCTTCTGCTTTTGTCGAAACTTATTTGTGAATCTACACAGATTCTGATAGCATTGAAAAAAGCCATATCAAACTCTATTTTGAGAATTGATAATGGCTTTTTATAAATTAAATTTTCAATAATTCAATGATTCAATAATTACAACGGCATATTCCCATGCTTTTTAGGAGGATTAGAAACGTTC
>ERZ825525.55-NODE-55-length-155489-cov-8.035938_pt1 | contig 155489 bp, 141 predicted proteins | sample MGYA00519930_ERZ825525 | MGnify/ENA primary metagenome ERZ825525 (study PRJEB31778, sample SAMEA3449203) | human gut metagenome | biome: human gut; feature: human-associated habitat; material: faeces | place: United Kingdom | collected 2010/2012 ... | reverse complement strand
TCTTTCTTACTATTCTGTTGTCAAGCTTCTCGCCGTACCTCTTTGATACAGCCTACTTATAATACTACACCGCACAATTTGTGTCAAGCAATTTTTCAAATATTTTTCAATATTTTTCAATTTATTTGCCATTTTGTCGCTTTTGAGATGAGCAGGCAAGTTGCATCTGCGCCAACGCAAATTCACGGTGCAGTTCCGTCAGAATTTTGGCAAAAACACCCAAACCCTTTTGCGGAACGCCCCCTATTGTACCGCTACTTTGTTTCTTTGGCAACTGTTTTGAAACAAGAAGTATTATTTTTTGAAAATATTGTCGCAACAGAAACATCATGCGCTTGAAAGAGCGGAAAAATTCACCTTTCCCCCACGCAAGTATTTGACAACTTTGTATTGACTTAATTTACCTTATAATGTATAATTGCATTGCAGTAATATGCATAAATTCGGAGGTATGTATGTTTAGAAACCTAACAAAACAAGGCAAAATTGCCATTGCCGTTGTTTGCGCAGTAGTTGTTGTGGTTTTGCTTTTGACAATAGTTATTACCGCTGCCACAAAAGACGCAAACAGGTTCACTTACCAACTTAAAAGTGACGACACCTATGAAATTACCGATATCAAAAACACTTTTCGTGGCGGTTGGTTCAGCAAGGACGAACTCGTGCTTCCGTCTGAATATAAGGGTAAACCCGTAACTTCTGTAAAAAAGATACTTGTCACCTACGCTTGCAAAATCATTATTCCCGAAGGAATCACCACTATTGCCGACGGCGCTTTCATAGGTTGCCGAAACGTTACGGAAATTTCCATACCATCTTCCGTAACTTCAATCGGCTCCAATGCCTTCAACAATTGCAGTTCGCTTACGTCCGTAGTCATTCCCGATTCCGTTACTTCTATCGGTTCCAGAGTGTTTGCGTCCTGCTCTTCCCTTACAAGCGTTACTTTGCCCCAAAACTTGAAATCCATCAGCGAAGGAATGTTTTCCGGTTGCAAATTGCTTGAATCCGTAACCATTCCCGAAAGCGTAACTTCAATAGGAGCAGGCGCATTTTCAGGATGCTCGGAACTTACGTCACTGACAATTCCTGCAAACGTAACCTCTATCGGCGCTACTGCATTCCAGAATTGTTCAAAGATAACACAGTTAACTTTGCCGCAGGGCATAACTTCTATCGGCGACCAGACTTTTTCCGGTTGCTCGGCACTTATCAGCCTGAACGTTCCCTCTAACGTAACTTCTATCGGTAAAGCCGCTTTTGAAAACTGCACCTCTCTTGTTTCCGTAACATTGCCCGTAGGACTTACCGCTATTGCCGACAAAACCTTCTACGGTTGCACCGCACTTACCGGAATGCCCATGCCTACAAGCATAGTTTCTATCGGTTCGGAAGCGTTTGCTAAATGCACGGCACTTAAGAGTATTGTAGTTCCCGACAGCGTAACTTCCATAGGCACAAGCGCCTTCAACGGATGCACCGCACTTACAACGGCAACTTTGTCCGATTCGATGACGGCTGTTGGCGGGAGTCTTTTTTACGGATGCACAAGTTTGACAGACGTCAACCTTCCCTCTGCCGTTACAGAACTGGGATACAGATCCTTTGCAGGTTGTTCAAAACTTGAAACAATAGTCATTCCGGAAACATTGACAAAACTTGCTTCCAACGTATTTGAAAATTGTACCTTCACCACCGTTACTTTCGAAGGTACAACGCAGCAATGGAACGAAATTGCTTCCGCAAGCGTCAACTGGAATAAGTCCAGCGCCGTTACAACGGTTGCTTGCTCCGACGGAAACGTTACCGTTACCGCAGAATAACGGAAAATTGCAACAAAAAAAACAGCCCTCACATTGAGGGCTGTTTTTTTGTGCAAAATGGGTGCGCCGCTTTTACAAAACGGTTTTAATGAAAGTTTCGGTAAAAGAAGCACTTTTCCACCGTCAGGTTGACTGCAAACTCAATAGTTTTCGCAACGCAGTTCAAAGTACGCCTGAGGATGTGCGCACACGGGGCAAACTTTGGGCGCTTCCTTGCCTACGTGAATGTGTCCGCAGTTTCTGCAAACCCAAACGCTTTCCGTAAGTTTGACGAAAACTTCGCCGCCCTTTACCGCAGTTGCAAGTTTGTTGTAGCGTTCTTCGTGTGTTTTTTCGATTGCGGCAACTCCACGGAATTTTTCCGCAATGTCGTGGAAACCTTCCTCGTCTGCCACTTCGGCAAAGCCTTTGTACATTTCCGTCCATTCGTAGTTTTCACCTGCGGCGGCATCCAGCAAATTGTCCAACGTGTCGTTGATGCCGTGGAACAGTTTGAACCAAAGTTTGGCGTGTTCCTTTTCGTTGTTGGCCGTTTCCTGGAAAATAGCGGCAATTTGCTCGTAACCGTCCTTTTTGGCTTTGGATGCGTAGTAGTCGTACTTGTTGCGTGCCTGACTTTCTCCCGCAAATGCAGCCATGAGGTTTTGCTCCGTTCTGCTTCCTTTGAGATTCATTTCCGTTACCTCCTGTAAATGAAAGTTTTGTAAAAAAAACATCTTACAAAAGTATTGTAGGATGTTTTCAGATGTTTGTCAACTGTTTTTAATAAATAATAATTTTTACTAGTTGCTTTTATTTTACCCACGCCATTGCGCCTTCGATGGAAACGTATTCCGGCCTTGAGGCAATGCGGACGGGAATGCCCAACTCGTTTTGCAAAAACATATCCAAACCGGGAAGTTTTGCTCCGCCTCCGCACACAAAAACGCCTTCGCTTTTGACGGCTGCCTGCAAATCCTGCGGTATGCTGGAAAGCAAACTTTCTATTACCTTTACGTACTGTGTTACAAATTCCACAATGGTGTCGTACAACTCTTTGGAAGTAACGTTGAGCGTTTCCGTTGCGCCGTTTTGCGTGTTTTGGCTTGTTACCGCAACTACGGTTGTATCGTTGGAATACAAACTTGCGCAGTTTGTTTTGAGGTATTCCGCCTGATCGGTGGGAACCTTGGACATGTACTTGGAACTCAACCGCCTTTCGATGTTTTCCGTGAGTTGCTTTCCGCCGTAGTACAGCGTGCAACCTGCCACGATACCGTCGCCATACACCACTGCAAGGTCGGTACATTCGTGCCCCATGTCCACAACAATGCCGTTGCGTGTACGGAATTCGGCAAAAAGTTTGACGCTGTCGGCAATTGGAGTTTCCACGAAAGTTACCTGTCTTGCGCCAAGCGCAAGAAAAATGCTTTCGATGTTCTTTTTGTCGCCGGAAATCATTCCGCAAGGCACAACGCAGGTAGCCAAAAACCTGTTGAACACGTTGATGCGTTGGGAAATGAGTCTTTTGATAAGGTAGGACACCAGCGCCTTTACACCCTCCGGTTCGATTGCCGCACCTTCCAAAACGGGATGGGAAATTTTGACGTTCCCCTTTGACTTGGCAAGGCTCAACGCTTCCAGCCCGACGGCGACTATCTGTTTGGAGTCGCTACCGTACGCCACGACGGAGGGAATTTTGTCAATGAAACCGTCTTCTTTCAAACCTGCGGAGATGTATTGCGAGCCGAGATCGAAAACCAATTCGTAGTTTGCCATATTTTCACCCTTTGTAAAATTTAGTCAGTTCCTGCTGAACTCTTTCGGTGGGAAATCCCACAATGTTGTCGTAACTGCCGTCGTAACTTTTCACGAAATCGCATTCCTGTATTCCGTAGGCGCCAGCCTTGTCAAGCGGTAAACCGCTGTCCACGTAGCGTCGGATGTCTTGGTCGGACAGTTTGCGGAAGGTTACCTTGGTTGTTTGGCAAAACGCAACCTTTTTGTCGCCGTAAACAATGCACACTCCCGTGTGAACGCAGTGCGTTTTGTCGGAAAGTTGATGAAGCATACGTATTGCGTTGGAAGCGTCTTTGGGTTTTCCCAAAACCTTGCCGTCCAAATCCACCACGGTGTCGCACCCGATGACAATTGCATCGGCGTGTGTTGAGGAAACTTCCGTTGCCTTGTGCGTGGCAAGTTCCGTTGCGTACCGACAGGCGTCAACAGCATCGCTGTGTTCGGGGGAAGTTGCCGGTATCACGACAAAATCCGGCGTAATTTTTTTCATCAGCACCTTTCGGCGTGGCGAATTGCTTGCAAGAATTATCTTCATTTAACTATTATACAACAACAATAATCTTTTGTAAAGACACATTGTCTACCTGTTTTGCAAGATACATTTGCCTGTGGCTACAATGTTTCAGACGCCCGTTACCTATTGTGTATTGCGTCAATTTCAAATAAGCCGTTTGTTTCTTTATGCTTGCAAAATACAGCGAACGGCAATTTTTACCGTCATTTTTCCGCCCGCATGAAACGTGCGTTTCAGGGGCAACGAGTTTACCTCGAAAAGAGCATTGCAACGTAACCGCAACGCAGTTCATTCCGTTTTTTCGCCGTTGTAGTACCGTTGTAAAAAATCGGTGGCAAACTGTTTGAAGTACACGCTCCAAGCCGTTTCAAAATGTTTCATTTGCGAGTCGAACACCAACTTACTGTGGATTTTTCTTTTGGACAGCGTGTTGTACAGCGAAAGGGAATTTCTGAGCATACGCTTGTCGGTAGTCAGATGATCCCACTCCTTTCCTCCGCAATACACAAAAGCGTGTTGCGGCAGACGTTGTTTGGTACTTCTTACAAAAGCGTCGAAACGCACCTGGTTGAATTCGGTGTAGGTGGAGAAAAGTCCCATTGTTTCGTACGTTTCCTGATACTTCAAGCCGAGGTAGCAACTGATTAGTCCCCCCATGCTGCTGCCCGCTACTGCCGTGGCTTGGCGTGCCTTGTCGGTGTTGTAGGAAGAATCTATCAACTGTTTGAGGGAGGTGGCAAAGTACTCGGCATAGAGTGCGCCCTGTCCGCCGTTGTTGGGACGGCGAGCGTCCGTCCTTTTGGCACGGAAAGCAAAAAAGTTGATTTTCCACGGACTGTACTCCGTCAAACGCAGGGCAGAATCGCATTCCACCCCCACCACTATTGCGGGAAATCCCTTCTGGCACAGTTCGTCCATTGTTTCCCCCACCTTCCATGACGCTCCGTAAGAAGCGCAACTGTCGTAAAACAAGTTTTGTCCGTCGTGCATATATATGACGGGATAGGGGGTGCCCTTTTCGCTGTAACCGTCGGGCAGATACACCCAAACCTTACGTTCACGGTTTAACGTGGTTATGTTGACATTGAATGTTTGAATTTGTGACATATTTTCTCCTTGAATCTTTGCATGCGACAAGACTGTCGCACTGCAAATGCTAATATCATAAGTTTTTACACGTACAATGCCTGCGTCCGCCGTTGACACGTTTTTGTCCACCGTTGTGTCGAAAACCGTACCGCTACTGCAAAATAAGCAACTTAACTACAAACAAAACGACATTCGTCAAGCAAAATTCCGTGAAAATATCCGACAAACATTGCAAAAAAACGTATTGCTCGGCTCACCCAACAAACTCCGACAAATTTGCCGACGGAACTGCGCACAGTCAAGATTTTTGTACTTTTCGGCAAAGTTTCGCAACGGCGAAGGTTTTTGCAACAAGCGCAATATCCGACACGTAAAACAAAATTGTTGTCGGCAAGCCGTTGCGTTGAAAAAAACACTCGCACAAAACCGTTTCCGTTTTGTAACATGCGTTTAACTTGAGTTTTTGCAAGGCAGGCACTTTCTGCAAAAGTCTTACCGTACAGGCAAAATTTCACGTGACAAAGTAAAAAGTACAAAATGTTTGCATACGGTAACAAAAAACTGCGTCAATCAAAATTGCTTTTGCTTCGTACAGCAAGATTTTGCACTACCGCTTGCAAGAAACAATTTACGCCGACTGCAAACGCCCGTGCACGGCTTTTACCGTAACTTGTGTACATATTCGCAACTGCGCATATCTGCAGACGTTGATTCAGTCGTCAAATTCCCGCAGATGCCCGATAAAATTCATCCCTTCAAAGTTGTGTTGACGCAACACCTCGTACACCGCTATTGCAACGGAGTTGGACAAATTGAGGGAGCGGGTGTCGGCAATCATGGGGATACGCACCGCCTTATCGTAGTTGTCATGCACAAGTTGTTCGGGCAAGCCCCTGCTTTCCCGTCCGAAGACAAGATAAGCATTGTCGCCGTAGGTTACCTGACAATGACACTTTTGCGCTTTTGTGGAAAAATAGAAGTAGTTTCCGTCGGGATGCGCCTGCTGCAACTGGGAAAAACTGTCCCAATAGTGAATTTCACAGTCCTTCCAGTAGTCCAGCCCTGCACGCTTCAACATTTTGTCGCTTGTGTCAAACCCGAGGGGACGCACAAGATGCACCACGCTTCCCGTGGCAGCGGCTGTGCGCACAATATTTCCGGTGTTTTGAGGGATTTCCGGTTCCACCAATACTATGTTAATCATCGGTAACCGTCCTGTAACTGCTGTTTTCAATAAAAAATTTGTTGACCGCCTCTTCCGTAAAGGCAAGACTTGCCGATTGCGCCACCGCTATTACCGTTTGTTTGGCGTTGCGCATGCCTTTCAGATAGAAAGCGACGTGTTTTTTCATTTCGTTGTTGACCACCCTTTCCGGCATGTACTGCAACAGCATGGCAATGTGTTTCTGAATGGTCTGCCACACGTCCATTGTGTAGGGAATGTCGGCAATTTGCGAAAAAACGTAGGGTCGCCCAAGGCCGGCACGCCCCACAGCAACGCCGAATGCCCCTTCCGAAGTCAGTTGCAAATACTGACTGCGTTGCGACACGTCGCCGTTGGCAAACACTGGAATACCGCATTTGACAACCTGCGGCAAAAAGGAATAGTCCGCCTGCCCTGAATACATCTGCTTGCGTGTGCGAAAATGCACCGTTACAAAATCCGCACCGCTGTCGGCGCACATTTTGGCAAAATCGGCAACGCCGCTGCCGTCTTGCACGCCCAGACGGAATTTTACCGAAAGAGGTTTGTTTCCCACCGCTTTTTTAACGGCGGAAATACATTGCGAAGCCAACTTCACGTCTTCCATAAGCGCCGAACCGTCGCCGTTGGAAACTATCTTTTTGACGGGGCATCCCATGTTGATGTCCACCCCGTCGAATTTTTGCATTTCCGGCAGTTGTACGCACTGCGCCATCACCTGCGGTTCGTGTCCGAAAATCTGTACAAAGCAGGGACTTTTTGAAGGAAAGGTTTTCAGCAACGTGTGCGTGAGTTGGTTGTTCATTACCAACGCTTTTGCGCTTACCATTTCCGTAACCGTCAATCCTGCACCGAAATCGGCGCAGAAACTGCGGAAAGGCGCATCGGTGTACCCCGCCATCGGGGCAAGAATTGTGTTGGCGGAAGCGGAACGGAACAAATCTTTAACGGACATTGTGTTTCGCCTCTTGCCAAATTTCGTCAAACTGACTAGCCGAAAGGTCTTTCAACGTGCAGTTTCTTTGTGCCAACAACTTCTCACACTCGGCAACACGGTCGCAGAATTTTTGAGTGGAAACAAGCAACGCCGTTTCGCTGTCCACTTCACAAAGGCGCAACAAATTGACAACGGCAAACAGCAAATCGCCCCCTTCCATTTCCCTTTCGGAGGGGGAAGCCTGCAAAAACTCACGTGTTTCTTCGGCAACCTTGTCCACTGCCTGACTGATATTTTCAAAATCGTACCCGCCTTTTGAAGCACGGGACTGCACCTTTTGACAACGCAGCAACGCCGACATTCCGAAAGGCACGTCCAACACGTTTTGCGCAGTGTTTTTGATTTTGTGTTCTTTGAGTTTCTGACTGTTCCAGACGTCCAACGATTCTTCCGCCGTTTGGGCTTGTACGCTGCCGAAAACATGCGGATGCCTGTCTATCAGTTTGCGACAAAGCGCCGTGTACACGGCAGAAGGTTCGAACTCGCCGTCGTCCTCGGCAATTTCTATGTGGAAAAGCACCTGCATGAGCAAATCGCCCAATTCTTCCACAACGTTGTCGTTGTCCTCCTTTTGCATGGCGTTTACCAACTCGTAGGCTTCCTCGATGGCATTTTTGCTTATGGAAAGGTGCGTTTGCGCCCTATCCCACGGGCAACCGTTTTCGCCACGCAACACGGACAGCACTTCCACTGCGTCGTAGTAGCCGAAAACCTGCCTGTCGGTTAGCGGTTTGGGGGAAATGTAAATTGTGGTGGCGTAGTTGAAACGCTGCTTGCAAAGACTTTCCAACGGTATTTTTTTGAGCGTTTTTCCGCAGGAAAACAGCACTTCCGTGTCGTGGTCGAATGCCTGCAACAACTTCAACTGCACCTGACTTGCCACGAATTTGTCGTCGACGCTTTTTACCACGGTGGGCAAAGGCAAAACGTACTTTTCTGCGCAAAATTCCTGCGCCGTGTACATGCGAACGCCGCCACAATCCGTAAGCAGGGCGGTTTGCAAACCGACGCCGTCAACGTGCTTGGCGTCTGTCAAAAGTTGCGCCGTTGTGTCGTCCCTGCCGTCGCCGACAACGCAAAAAGCAACCTTTCTTTTTCCGAAAGATTGCAAACGTTGCAAAATAAGGTTGTTGAGTTGGTCAAAATCCTGCGCACGACAGTACAGGTCGTCGCAATAAACGGCGTCGTTGCGCAGTGTCTGCACTGCCTCCGCCACATGGGTAAGTTGCGATTTGACCACTACCACGTCGGCGTTGCGTATCGTTTCCGCACCGTCTGCCGTAAGGTCGCCGCACTTTCTGCCCATTCCCACAACAGTAATCATTTTTTCACCGCCCGAATCTATTTTTGTTTGGCGGGAAGCATGGACATTTCCTCTTTGCTGAACACCTTGAAAAGGGACAGCAATGAAAAGTACACCACTCCGGCAATGGCTATCAGAAGCAACGTGCCAAGCGTTGAGGAAAACACCTGCTGCGCAAACACCACAGCCACGGTAATGAGCAACGTCATGAACATACCCGCCGCCAACGGCTTTACCAGACAGGTGGTTACGTCCATTTTCAATCCCACCTTTACTCTGAGATAAATTATAACACACAACGTCGCAAAAAGATAGCACATTGTTTCGGAAATTGCCGCCCCGTAGATATTTAATTTGTCGTTGGGCAACAAAAGCAGGTTGATGACGGCTTTGACAACTATCGCAAGGGACACAAACACTACCGTGGCGTAGGGTTTACCCACAGCCTGACACACCGAAACGCATGTTTGCACCACGGCAAGAAACACAATGGAAAGTCCCGAAAGGGAAAGAAGCACCGACGCAATGTAAATCTCCTCCTGAGGCAAACTGCCGTACAACAGTTGCAAAATAGGTTTGGAAAGGGCAATCATTCCAAAGGCGCAAGGCAGGGAAATTACAAGGGTGAGTTTCATCGCCGAGTTGAAACTCTGTTGCAGTTTCCGACTGTCGTTGGCGTAGTAGGTTTTTGTTATCGACGGCAAGGCAGACACGGCAACGCCACCCGAAAGGGCAATGGGAAGCCCCAGCATAGAGTTGACGGGCCCCGTCCACAATCCGTACATGCCTGTGGCGTTTGGCACGGTAAGCAAATTTACCACCATCACGGAATCCACCACCTGCGACATCTGCATGGCAAAACCGCCCAACGCAACGGGAATTGCAAGAGAAAAGATGCCGACGCTCAAACCCTTGACGTCCTGTTTGTGCAGTTTTATCGGCAAATCGACGGGGTTTTTCTTCCTGTGCACCAAATACACAACGCTCATTATCGCAAGGGAAGAAAACTCGCTGACGGTAATTGCAAGCACTGCACCCATCACCGCTTTGTTGACGTCGGGCATAAATTTGAGCGCGCACAGCAAACCGACGCACAGTTTCACCACCTGTTCCACAACGGTGGTTGCACCCGACGGCACCATGTTCATGTTGCCCTGAAAGTAGGCTTTCAGCACGTTTGTTACCGGCACAAACACAAGTGCGGGGGCAACAATCAAAAACGCTTTTGCCGTTTCGGCATTGCCTTGCGACCGTGCAATGACGTTGGAAAGCGCAGCCATTGCCACGGCGCACAACGCCCCCAACAGTCCCAAAAGCAACATGGCAAAACGAAACACCTTTCGCCCCTGCTGAAAGTTTCCGATTTGGTTGTTTTCGGCAATAAGTTTGGAAACGGCTGTGGGTACGCCTGCCTGCGCCACCGTCAAAAACAAAATGTACGGCGGAAAAACCAACTGGTACAAGCCCATTCCGTAACTGCCAATGATGTTGGTGAGAGGAATACGGTACAACGCTCCCAAAATTTTGGCAAGCAGTCCTCCCAAAGAAAGCACCAACGCTCCCGATAAAAAATTTTCCTTTTTCATACTAGTTATATTATGTTTTGCAGGGTGAAAAAATATCACGCACAAACGTCGGCGTGAAAAAGAGGGCAAAAGGGGACGGCAAACCTGTCAAAACGTTGCGGACAAAAGGCTTTTTTGTGGTGTTGGCGTAATCCAAAGCGTCGGAGTGCAAAAAATACCGCCACGGAAAACACACGTAACGGCACAGTCAAAAAAAACCTGATAGAGAAAATGCCATACACGCAGCCGATTGCCTCACTTAAACACGGTTTGAGGGTAATTGAGGCATTTACCCATTGAACAACACAAACAAACGGAAACATCGTTGCAAAGAAAAGTTACCGCCCTTAAACGGGGTGATTGACAAAAGACAGATTACAAAAAACGACTAAAAAATAAACTCGCAAAACAAAACACGGCAACAAGCCTGCAAAGCCAAAATGCACCGTTTTGACGACCTACCGACAGGAACACAACTGCAAACAAAAGTCGACGCAGAAAGGAAGTTACCGTCCTTAAACGGGGAAACAGAAACAAACAACAAAAAAGGCTGTGAGAATTCACAGCCTGAATTTTTACAAAAAACAATACGTCAAACAATCACATTGTTGCGTGCAAAGCGTACCGCCACGGTACTTCAAGCGCCTGTCTTTGTCGTTGAGGCAAATGCCGAAAAACAGGCAAAAAGCGTAATTGCAAAAACCTGCGACGAATGGGAAACCATAAGGCAACACCGTCAAATTGTGCAACTTTTGCCACAAAAAGTCGATACGGTGGTGAAAAATCTGTTTTTTGCACGCAATGAAACAGGCGCAGACGTTGCCTGCCTATTGCTTTGCAAGCGGATAACCTTCCAACGGGGTGTCCTCTTCGTAGTTGAACCAGGGATAGTTTTGCCACTTACCGCCGTTGGTGCGGTACACCTCTTCCACTGCCAAGTGCCACTTGGTGCAACTTAAAGTGTCGGGAACAAAGTACAAAAATTCTCCGCTGGCGTAGGTGTAGAAGAAACTTGCATCCACGGGGAAAAGCAGGGTGTCCACAAGGTTGCCGGAAACAAACACACTGAAAGGTTTGCCGTCTCGGGTTCCTTCAAAGGAAAGTCCGCTTTTGTCGAGGCGAAGTGTACCCTCTCCCACAATGTAGCCTATCGCCTTGTTGGGAATGTAGCCGTACTTTGGCATAGTGCCTATCTTTACATGTTCCTGCATGCAAAAATCGCTTTGCAACACTTCTTTTCGCACGGCACGGCGTTGGTCGTCAAACCACACACGCAAATTTTCCGGCAATACGCTTCCTTCAAATGGAACGAGGTTGTACCTGCTGTCCAAAGTGCCGCCGTTGCCGCATTTGAGACACTTGATTTCGCACCCTTCCCCCTTCATTTGCATTTCCGCTCCGCATTTGGGACATTTGTACATCAACTGTTCCAGATTGTTGGCGTACCCCCAGTTGCATTTGTAACTGTGCTGACGAGTTTTGTTCCACTCGTAGTCGTCAGTGAAAAGCGCTTTGTCCAGTTGCAGTTGAATTTCCTGCTCCGACATGTTGCGCAACTGTTGTGGCGTGAACAGTTCGTCCAACTCCACTTCCACCTTGCCGTATCTTTCCTTTACGTCAAATTTGGGACTTACAAAGTAACCTCCGTGAATAAGCACACGCAACACAGTGACGCCAAAATGTTTCAGCATTTTTCCGCTGCCGTTTGCGCTGGGTTGCTGTGCACCCGATGCGGTGCTCATTCCGCAAGGGAAAATGCACACGCAGCCGTTTTTCTCCCTTTTGAGAATTTTTGCCATGCCTTTGATGGTGGTCAGGTCGGGTACAAAATTTTTCTTGGGAATGACGTGCGCAATACGAAACACCGTTTTGAGATGACTGCGGTGAAATTCGTTTTCCGCCGCCACGAAGTTGATTTTTCTGCCTTTCATTGCGTAATTAACAAAAGCGTAGTCCATGCGTGAAGCGTGGTTTGCCACCACTATCACAGGCTGATTGGCGTACTTTTTCACATCGATGTGTCGGAAAATTTCCACGCCGCACTTTTTGTAGTACAACATTCTTGCAAGAGCGTCGAAAAACTTTTGCACCAAAAAATTGGGCTTTTTGATTTTCAGCGTGCGTACAATTTCATTTGTCGTTTTTTTCACGTTTTTACCCTCTTTTGTGAACTTTTTTACATTGTACCACTTTTTTACGCAATTTTCAATAAATTATTAAACATTTGTTTACTTTTGTAAATTAAAGTGCAAAATTACCCCAAAAGTAAACAACTTCGCCCTGCAAGACTTCAACAAAAAAGCCCTGCGACATGCAGGGCAAAAAAACAATTTGACGGAAATTTCCGTTGAAACGACTGTCTCTTTGAAACTGTTGCGCAGATAAAAACAAGTTGTTCGGCAAACATCCGACTTTGAAAAAACCTTCGGGACGATTGTCGGAAACAATTGCACACCCTTTGGTTTTGTGAGGCGCAAACCTTTTTGCAAGTTGTTGTTTCCAGACATTTCCTGCGCTTTGGCTACAAGAAAGGAAAACTGCCGTTTGTTGCAGTTACAGAGCAAATGTACAGGCAAAAGGACTTTTCAGAACTCCGAAGCCTCGGGGAAACAATGCTGTTGGGTGGGGGAAAGCACACGGAAACCTTCCGCACGCCCCTTGCAACAACGCAATCCGAAACGTATTTCTCGCAAAGTGAAATACAGTTTGAAAGATTTGAGGTCGTTTTTTGTGAATTGCGACTTGTGGCAGGCAATGGCTTCAAGATGCAATGCCGACGTTTTTCTTACGCCAACGTAACAGTTGGGTTTGTGCGTGTAGTAGTAGGCAATGTTGACGTTGGAAAGGTTGCCTATCAGCCCAAGGCGTGCCGTTAATTGTTTCCACCCAGCACGGAAAACGCTTTCCGTTACTATTTTGCCGACGTTGAGATGATCGGGATGACACTCGCTGGGGACGGTGTAATCGGGACAAAACACCATTTGCGGACGCACTTCCAACATTACCTTTACCACGTCGTGCATTACCTTGGAAAAATCGTAGTCGTTGCCGTCGTTGTAGGGCAAAAAACGCACGTCGGAAACGTTGAGCATTTTTGCCGATTGCAACGCCTCTTCACGGCGCACACGCACCAGTTCTTCCCCCTGCAAATTTTCGTCCACGCTTCCCACACAGCCGTTGGTAACAATCAGAAAGGTGATTTTCTTACCCGAAGAGGCAAGTTTCGCCACGGTGCCTCCGCACGCCACCTCTATGTCGTCGGGGTGCGGACCTACAAACAGAAAACTGTCCAATGCCTCTATTTTGGGCACGGGTACTGCTTTTTTCAACAGAGAAAGTATCATTTTTGCCACCTCTGCAAATGTGCGCATTTGTTCATATCGGCAATTTTTACTTGTACACTGAAAAACCGCCCTTTACACTTGCACTAATATTGTACCACACGTCAAAAGCGTTGTAAACGGGCATTTTGACACGGCGGAAAATTTGACGTTCTGCACCGCTTTTACAACGCCAAACCTAAAAACAGCACCCAACAAAATTTTTCGCCCTTTGAGCAAAAATTTGCAATGAGTATTACACACTCATTGCTGAAATTACCTGATAAACAAAATTATGTAACGCAAAACGCCGAAAACTGCACGGTTTTGCTTCATTTTGTGCCATACGGCACAAAAAATTCCGCACATAATCAAACTTGCAATTTGCAAATAAAATTTCTGAAATTTACTGCGTTTGCATGCAATGCGTAAAATGTTGCGACAGTTACGCTTTGATGACTGTACGTCCAGCAAACTTCACGTCTGCAAAAAAACGCCCGCAAGGCTTGCAAAGCATTTGCAGACGTTTTTTCTTTTGACATTTCAAAAACAAAAACCCCGAAAAACTCGGGGTTGTTTTGTAGAGATTTATTCCGCTTCTTCCTCTTTACTGAGGTCCAAAGCCGATTGCAGGTCGTAGGTGAGTTTGTTTTCTTTGAGGAACTTGTCAAACTCGTTTGACTTGACTATCTTTGTGGGATAGTAGGCCTCTTTCAACGCATCCAGCGCATCTTCCAGCATATCGGAAGACTTTGTTTCAAAGTAGGTCTTGAATGTTCTGTATTCCGGCGTTGTGCTGTTGAGAAGGTTGGTTTCAAAGTCGAAAGTCTGAGCCTCTACCTTGGCGCTGTAATACACAATGTGTACGCCGTAGGTGGAAACAGCCACTCCGTAGTAGCCGCCCGTTGCGCCTGCTGCTGTTGCAAGGTCGTAAGCCACGTTTGCAGCGTCTACAAATTCCTGCACCCAACTGGATGTGTAACTGTCGGGCACTTCACCAACACGCACTACGTAGTCGTACACCTTGGAATGCTGTGCCGTGTCGGTGTTGTACTGTTTCATAAGTTCAATCACCGTTTCGTCGGCAGTTTTACCCTGCATGGGTATCACTTTTCCGTCGGAACCGAAGTAACTTCCCAAAGCGCCGTCGGCATTTACAACTACGTTGCCTTGGTCGTCGGTGGTGAAGATGTTTTCCACCTTGACGTTTTCGCCCTCTCCGTCCTGATGCAGGAAGTCCTCGGCAACAACTTCTGCGGCAAACTCCGTACGTTTTGCAATGTAACGGGGGTCGGTGTCGCTACCCAACTGCTTTTGCAAGTTGGACAAAACCGTCTTCTGCTCGGAAGTGAAGGGGATGAGAATGTTCTTCACAAAGATGTAGTTGTATCCCTCGGGTACGGTGTAGATGTAACTGGAATCGGTGAGCCCTTCGATGAAACTTACAAAATTGCTGTTGATGTTGAAACTTGCCGTCTGGTTGGCTTTCAACTGTTCGTAGGTGCTTGTAAGTTGGCTTATTGTTTCCTGCAAATCTGCTCCGTCGATTGCCTGGTACACGCTGTAATCGTACTTGGTGGTGATTACCGACACAATGAAGTCTTCGATTTGTCTTTCGATGAGCGTTTCCAAAGAGTATTCGTAACTGTTTTGAACGTTGTCACGATACTGCTTCAAAGCGTCCTGCTGCCACTGCTTGTACTGCGTGAAGGTGATTTTTTCCTCGCCTTCGATGCGGTCGTTGATTTGGTCCAGCATTGCCTGTGCATCGCTTTCCGACTGATAGACGTATTCGTCAACGGAAACGTTGTCAAAGGTTGCAATGCCGTTGTAGTAATCGGCAAAGTACTCGTCCATGTCTTCGTCGACAAAGTTTTGACGGTACACATATTCGGAATAGGTGTCGCAACCGCTGAGGTCGTCATATTCGATGAAATCTCTTGAAGTGTCTTCCTCTTCCTTGTCGTTGAGTTCGTAGTCGTTTTTGATGTAGCCTTCCACAACGGAATCCAGCCCCGTGAACACAATGTGCTTGACGTATTTAACGGAGAATGCGTATTCCTCGTCGTCAATGTACTGCTGATTGGCAAAATCGGTGCCTGCATGCGTGTAGGTGGGCACGTTGGGCGTGGTCTTGTAGGCGTCCAACTTCATGTACTGAGTGTACAGCGAAGTCATTGCGATGTCGAACACATCGTCCACAGTGACGTAACCTTGGCTGATGTAACTGTAATAGCTGTTGTAGTAATTGTTGAAGGTGTCGATAATTTTACCGATAGTTATTGTTTCGTTTCCTACCTGTAATGCTGCCGTGGCACGGTACTTCTCGTTGTTTCTGCTGAACACGCCGCATCCGGAAAAGATGCTGAGTACCATTACCGCCACCAACAGTAAAACCAGTACTTTGCTGACTTTCTTCATCTTATACTCCTGATAAAATTGTGTTCGCATTTGGGTACACGAACACTCATACTCGAATATTATACATTTATCTGTGATAAATGGCAAGCAATTTGCGATTATTTGTGCAAGTATTATTGACTTGACGTGTGTAAAGGCAAATTTCAAAATGCCTGACGCTACAAAATTTTTCTCTTTGAAAGGTAATTTGCAGCCCTGCGGACGCCTTTTCGCCCTTGACGGCACGCCGAAGAGGCGTTTGAAAAAGCAAAAACGCCCATAGGCAAAAGTTACCAAACCGCCAACTTTTGGCAATCAAACAAACGGCTGACGGCAAAAACGGCAATGTCCTTTGCAGGCACTTTGTTGCAAAGCCTGTCGTAAAGCGCCGCTGCACTTACAAAGATTTTGATTTTTCGGTTTTGTCCGTGTGGCGTCAAATTTGCCTAAAAGACTACTGCAATTTCACGAGGAAATCTTCTATCGCCTGCAAAAGACGGGATTTTTGCAGATAGTCGGTGGAAGCGAACACTATGCTGTACCCCGAAGAGGAGGCGGAAACCCTGTCGCCGCTTTCGGCAAGGGCGTCAAACACCTTTTTGTTGAACATGGCATCTCTTTCCACAAAGGTTATTTCGCCACGTCCCGGTTTTACCGAAACTTTGCACACCTTGGCGTTGTGTGCAAGCAATTTGAGTTTGGCAATTTTCAGAAGGTTGTCCACCTGGCGTGGAATGGCACCGTAAATTTCCTGCAACTGCGAGCGTGTTTTTTCCACATCTTCCACCGCTTTGCAAGAGGCAAGTTGCTGGTAGAAATCCATCCTTTCCGACTGAACGCTTATGTAATCGTCGGGAGCGTAGGCTTCGATATCTATTTCCAGATCGGTGGTGAAGGTTCTTTCCTGTTTTTCGCCACGCAATTCCGCCACCGCTTCTTTGAGCAGACGTGCGTACATTTCGTAGCCCACTTTCATCATGTGGCCGTGCTGTTCCCTGCCGAGAATGTTGCCTGCGCCACGAATTTCCAAATCTTTCATGGCAATTTTGAAGCCGCTGCCCAACTCGCTGTATTCCGTGATGGAAGACAGACGCTTGTAGGCGTCGTCATTGAGAATTTTGTCCTGCCTGTACATAAAGTAGGCGTAGGCAAGCCTGTTGCTTCGCCCCACACGTCCACGAAGTTGGTACAGTTGCGACAATCCCAACCTGTCGGCGTCGCACACGATAAGCGTGTTGGCATTGGGAATGTCGATGCCGTTTTCGATGATTGTCGTGCAGACAAGCACATTGCCCTTACCCTCGGAAAAGGCAAAAACGGCGTCTTCCAACACGTTTTCTTCCATCTGACCGTGCGCAACGATTATTTTGGCTTGCGGCACAAGTTGCGACAGCCTGTGCGCAAAGGAATCGATGGACTGCACCCTGTTGTACACGCAGTAAACCTGTCCGCCACGGGCAAGTTCACGAGTAATTACGTCGCAAATCAAAGCGTCGTTTTCCTCCACCACGAATGTTTCCACCGCCATTCTTTCCACGGGAGGAGTTGTTATGGTGGAAATGTCCCTTATGCCGGAAAGCGCCATGTGCAATGTGCGAGGTATCGGCGTTGCCGAAAGCGTAAGCACGTCCACCGACGTTTTGAGCGCTTTGATTTTTTCCTTGTGTTCCACGCCGAAACGCTGTTCCTCGTCCAGAACAAGCAATCCCAGCCTGTAAAAATCCACGTCTTTGGAAAGCAGACGGTGAGTGCCGATGACGATGTCCACCTTTCCGTCGGCAACAGCCTTGACGATGGCTTTTTGTTGCTCCGCCGTGCGGAAACGGTTCAGACATTCCACACGTATGTCAAAGGGCTTCATGCGTTGCAAAAATGTTTTGTAGTGCTGTTCGGCAAGTATTGTGGTGGGTACCAGCACCGCCACCTGATAGCCGTTGGACACCACGTCAAAGGCGGCACGCATTGCCACTTCCGTTTTTCCGTAGCCGACGTCCCCCACCAGCACTCTGTCCATAATTCTGTCGGAGGTGAGGTCTTTGGTTATTTCCTGCTGACAGCGCAGTTGGTCTTCCGTCGCCTTGTAGGGAAAGTACTGCTGAAATTCCTCTTCAAGGTAACTGTCAATGTGGTAGCGGAATCCCCGTGCCTTTTCCCTTTCGGCGTACAGTTTGAGAAGGTTGACGGACATTTCTTTGATGCCGGATTTTACCTTGTTTTTAACTTTGGCAAAATCTTCACCGCCGATTTTGGACAGGGGAGGATTTTCTCCCCCGCTGTAACGGGACAGCATGTCGGAAGCGTCTACGGGTACGTACAACCTGTCGCCGTGGCGATACATTACCACAATGTAGTCCTTCACCTCGCCCGTGGGGGAAGTTATTTTCTGAATTCCCTCGCACAAGCCTATTCCGTGAATGTCGTGCACGACGTAGTCGCCCTTTTCCACCGACAAAAACGCCTGTTTTTTGGCTTTGTGCAGCGTCTGACGGGAAAGCCCCCTGCCTATATCCCTTGTGCCTATTACCGCAAGTTTGTTGGTGTGCGATACAAAACCCTTTTCCACACCTATGGGTAAAATGAGTCCGTCGGCAAGGTTGGGCGTCAATTTTTCCGCCTGTTTGACGTAGACGCCTTGTTGCGCCAACTTGTCGGAAACGGGGCGTACGCCGTCGCTGCCGGCAAAAATTACCACTTCGTACCCTATCTGACGCCAATTTTTTATGTCCCTTGCAAGGGCATCTTCCGAAGAAGCGTAGTTGGCAACGGCGCCCGTTTTGAAATTGTGTATTGCCTGCGGACGGAAAAAGGGTGTGTCGTAGGGCAACGTCTGCAAAGATATTTGCGGAAAATCCAGCTGAAACAGCGTGTTTCTGTCGGCAAGTGAAGCAAAGTGAGCGGGAAGTATTTCCCCCGCACGGGTGAGATTTGCCACACGCTGGTTGTGCTCGTTGTACAAAAAGTCCACACGGTTGTTGAGCAGTTTGGGCTCGTCCCAAAACACCACCGTGTCGCAGGGAAGGTAGTCGGCAAGGCGTGAGGACTGCAAAAAGGGCGTCAGCCAAACGGTGTCGGCAACCTCGTCGGAAGAAAGGGCAATGTCGTCCAGAATTGACTGCAAACGTGTTTTGGCGTCGGGCGAAACTTTGAGCCTGTTGACAAGTTTTTGCACGTCGGAAAGTTTTTTTACGGGAAAACCGCTTGTGTCGTACAACGGATACACTTCCACCGACTGCACGTCGGATACCGTTTCGCCCACCGATTTGATACTTTCCGCCAAATCGTCGAAAAAGTCCACACGGAAACGCTTGCCGAAAGGCATCATTATTTCCAGAATGTCGCCACGCAACACAAATTCGCCCTCGGCGGAGATGCCCTCTACACGACGGAAACCGCAACGCACAAGTTTTTTCACCACCTGCGCAGTGTCGTAGTGTCCGCCGCACTTCAATGTGAAACAGTCGTTTAGAAACTGCTCTTTGACGGGCAGAAACTGCATCAACGCTTCCACTGTGGTAACGGCGCATTCCGCACCGTGCAACAAAGAGTACAAAGCGGCGTTGCGCTGATACACGGAATTTTTGGAATTGCTTTTTTTGTACAGCAACACGTCGTCCTTGACGGGAATAAACACGGTGTTTTCCGACAAAGCGCCTACCGTGCGCAATACCCGTTGCGCCTCGACGTAGTCGGAAGTAACGTACAGCGAAAACCCCAAAACGTTTGCCGCAATGAAGGGTTTTTCGCTCGGTTGCACGCCAAAAGCCGTGATAAAATTTTTATCACGGGTATCTGCCAGCAAATTTTTGTACGCCTGCGTATTTGTAAGTCTGTCGAAAAAGTACATTTTACGCCTTCAAAACGTCTTTACCGATAAAAATGTTAGTTAATTATACCACAAAAACACGCTGTTGTAAACTGCGGTTAAGACATTTACACCGCAACGCTTTTGTGATATAATGATTTGCAAGGCAAAACGCCAAATAATGCAAACTCAGGCGGTAAAAAATGTATCTTGTTGTGGGACTCGGCAATCCCGAAAAAAAATATCTCAACACCTGGCACAACATGGGTTTTATGTGCGTGGACAGGTTGGCAAAAAAACTTGAAGTATCTTTCGACAAGGCGGAATGTCGCTGCGTAACGGCACACGCCCGTGTCAACGGCGAAAAGGTGATTGTGGCAAAGCCACTCACCTACATGAATCTTTCCGGCGAAGCGGTAAGCGAACTAGTGCACAAATACAAGGTGAAAAAGGGGCATCTCATAGTTGCATATGACGACATAGACATACCCTTGGGAAGCGTACGCATACGCAAAGAAGGTTCCGCAGGCACGCACAACGGCATGCGCAACATAATAAAAATGATTTCCACCACCGATTTTCCCCGTGTGAGAATAGGCACAGGCAAGCAAACGCAACTTGCACTTGTGGATTTCGTACTGTCGCAACTGACGGAAGAGGACAAAAAAATTGCCGACGTAGCGTTGGACAACGCCGCCGATGCATTACTGCAATTTGTTGAAGGCACGGACATAGACATAGTGATGCAAAAACACAACGTCAAAGCGTCCGCTTGCTGAACTGCGGAAAAATGACTGCCGACGCACCCCAAAAGTACAAAAAACATTGCAACGGTGTGAAAAAAACGTGCAAAAACAAATTGTTTGCCAAATTTCCCCGACTGACAAAAACAATGCGCCTGCATTTTTGCACAGCGCATTTTTTGTTGCAATTTGCATTTTGCCGTCTGATAAAGACCGCCGGAAAACACCGTGCAACACACAAAAACATATTGACAAACACACACTTCAAGAGGGTGTAAAAAAGACGCTTACCGCAAAGATAAGCGTCTTTTTCTGCGTGTTTTGACAGATAAAGCCTTAGCGACAAAGTTTTTCGACAAGTTGCTCAATCTGCTGTTTGTTTTCCTCCGTCATGGAAGAGCGTATCGTTACCGTCCCCACCGTGTTGACGTTTTTGCTGTTGGCAAACATCGTTTCCAACACCTTTGCAGCCATGGGCGCCCAGGAACCGTTTTCTATTATCGCAAGGGTGCGGTTTTGAAAGTTTCTGTCGGTGAGAGAAAGCACGAAATTGCGCATAGGCGGAAACACCTGCATGTTGTAGGTGGTTGTGGCAAGCAGAATTTTGCCGTAGCGGAATGCGTCGGCAACAGCTTGCGAAAGGTCGCAACGTGCCAAATCGTGCACTACCACCTTCTGACCGCATTTTTCCAACAATTCTTTGGCAAACAAAGCCGCCTTTGCCGTGTGTCCGTACACAGAAGTGTACGCTATCAGCACACCGTCGCTTTCCACGCCGTAGCCCGACCACACGTCGTACATTTTCAGACAATGGGCAATGTTGTCCGTCAAAACAGGCCCGTGCAACGGACATATTGCCTCAACGGGCAGTTGCGAAATTTTTTTCAGCAACGCCTGCACCTGTACGCCGTACTTTCCCACAATGCCGATGTAGTAGCGACGAGCCTCGTCGTCCCAAGACTCGTTGCAATCCAATGCGCCGAATTTTCCGAAAGCGTCGGCGGAAAACAGCACTTTGTCGGTGCTGTCGTAGGTTACCATCACTTCCGGCCAATGTACCATGGGCGCAAACAAAAATTGCAGGTTGTGTTTGCCCAGGCACAACACCTCGTTGTCCTTTACTTCCTGCCTGTTGAAACACAAACAGCCGAAGTAGTTGTTGAGCATGGCAAACGCCTTGCTGTTGGACACCACCGTGGCGTTGGGGAACGCTTCCAGAAAGTTGACAATGTTTGCCGAATGGTCCGGTTCCATGTGCTGTACCACCAGGTAGTCGGGCGTGCGTCCCTTCAACTCTCTGCGCAGATTTTCCAGCCATTCGTTGCCGAAATCTTCCTCGACAGAGTCCATCACGGCAATTTTTTCATCAATTATTACATAGGAATTGTACGCCATGCCCTTTGGCACTTTGTACATGCTTTCAAACATATCCAGGTTGTGGTCGTTTACGCCCACATATCTTATGTCTTCGGTTACTTTCATACCAATTCTCCAAAGTGATTATTTCTGACTTATTATCTCACAATTTGTCTTTGTTGTCTATTATTATTGACATTAAAGGCGAATGTCAAAAGATAATTTTGCCACGCCGTTAACACGATTTTTTCCGTGTTTCTGCATGCAAAGTATCTGTTCTTCACCACCTTTTTCCGAAAAAAATTGTGCAAATGCTTACACAAATTGTCAAACGGTATTGACTGCGCAAAAAACTGCCCTACCCGCCGAAATTTCGCACCAAATTTACATTTTCCGTGATTTTTTAATGCAAAAATACAAACTACCCCGTTTTGCAACGTTTACGTACCTGCCCGACGCTTGTACGAATTTGACATAATAAAGCGTTTTGCCCTGCTTAACGCAAGATAAACGCACAATTTTTTTGTGCCTTTTTCCATCAATAGAGTAACAAAAAAACGCACAAAAACAGCGGAAAGCGTCAAACAAAACAGTTTTGAAGACAATGCCTGCCTACAATACTTTGACGGAACACGCCAAACGCTTTCGGACAAACATTGACGTCTGAAAGCGGTTTGTGTTTATTGTGTGTGTGCACATTAAGGAAAACACATAAATATCGCTCCGAAGGGCGTCCACGCCCTCAAAACGGCAAAACAAAGCAAAATGTTGCGTTGCGCAATAAAAATGTTGAAATTTTTCTGCAATATTTCGCTTTTTTACAAAAAAATTCCTTGTGCGTGCCGACAAACGCACAAAAAGCAACAAAAAAGCACCTGCAAAACAATGCAGATGCTTTTTGTAATTGTTAAACTTACAGAACAACGATCAAAGCCATTTCCGCTGCGTCGCCACGGCGTGCATTCATCTTGTAGATGGCTGTGTAACCGCCCTTTTGTCCCTTTTCTTCGGCAATTTTGGCGAATTTGGGAGCGTAAACGTTGAACAACTTTTCGATGAGGGGGTGTCTTACCGTCTTGGTACGGACTTTGTATTCCAAACCCTTTTCCTTGGGAAGACGTGCTTCCTTGAGGTCGGCAAGGTTAGCCATGAGGGTACGTCTTGCGGCAAGTTTGTTTGCGCCGTCGTTGACAACCTTCACGGTGGTTTCCTTTCCGTTGACAATCTTGGTCTTTTCCACTTCAACTGTGTCGTTGTAGGTGTTTACAGCAAGGGTAATGTATTTTTCGGCAAGTTTTTGCACTTCTTTTGCACGGGCTTCGGTTGTTTCCAACTTGCCGTTCCACAAAAGTTGCGAAACTTGGTTTTTCAACAGCGCCAGTCTTTGATCTGTTGCTTTTCCTAATTTTCTTTGTGCTGCCATATTGCAATTCTCCTATTCATCCTTATTTCTCAAAGACAGACCGTAACTTTCCAACTTTGCGATTACTTCGTCCAGCGATTTTCTGCCGAGATTTCTCACTTTGAGCATGTCGTCTTCGCTCTTTTTAGTGAGGTCTTCCACGGTTTGTATTCCGGCACGCTTCAAGCAGTTGTACGAACGTACGGACAAGTCCATATCGTCAATGTTCATTTCCAACACTTTTTTGTGATTGTCGCTTTCACGGGGAATCAAAATGTCCCTGTTGAAGTTTTCGGAAAGATCCACGAACATTTTGATGTGGTCTTCAATGATTTTCGCTGCCAACGAAACAATTTCTCTTCCGGAAAACGCACCGTTCGTTTCCACTTCCAACGTCAGTTTGTCACGTGTGATGTCTTGTCCCACACGTGCGCTTTCCACGTTGTAACTTGCCTTTTTGACGGGCCCGAAAATGGAATCGATGGGGATGTAACCGATGGGATAGTTGAGTTTAAGTTCCCTGTTGCGTTCCTTGTTCTTTTCGATGGAGTAGTAGCCGCATCCACGTGCAACGTACAGTTCCATGTTGAGGGTGTAGCCCTCTTCCAAAGTGCAGATGTACAAGTCGGGGTTCAAAACTTCCACTTCGCTGTCGGTAATGATGTCGCCTGCATGTACTTCGCAGGGACCTGCTTTGTTTATTGTAATGGTCTTTCTGAAATCGTTGTCTTCGTTATCCGATTTCAACGCAAGACACTTAATGTTCAGGATGATGTCTGTAACGTCTTCTTTGACTCCGGGAATGGTGGAAAACTCGTGCTGAACGCCGTCAATTCTCAAACCAACCACTGCCACACCGGGCAAAGCGGCAAGCAGTACCCTGCGCAATGCATTTCCGAGGGTGATGCCGTAGCCTCTTTCCAATGGTTCAGCAACGATTTTGATGATGCTGGCGTTTTGTCCGCTTTCTTCAACTGTCATTACCGGTTTTTCTATTTCCATCATTGGACAACAATCTCCTTTTATATGATTTTTTGAACATCCTTGTTTGCCACGTGCAAAGCAATGCACAATGCACGGACAAACTTTTTGCAATGCGAGTTGTTATTACTTGGAGTACAATTCGACGATCATGTGTTCCTGAATGCTCATGTCGATGTCTTCACGTGTGGGCTTAGCCAACACTTTTCCTGTGAGCGTTGCGGGGTCGAAGTCCAACCATTTGGGAAGGTTTGCAGCCTTCTTGGATTGCTTCAATGCCACAAATGCAGGTTGTTCCTGCTTGTTTTCCTTGACGGAAACAACGTCGCCAACTTTGATTTGGTAACTGGGAATAGTTACTCTCTTTCCGTTGACGGTGATGAGTCCGTGGTTTACGAATTGTCTTGCCTGACTGCGGGAGACGCCCAAACCCATGCGGTACACCACGTTGTCAAGTCTTTCTTCCAACAGCACAAGCATGTTGGCACCGGTAACGCCCTTCTGACGTTCCGCCTCTTCGTAGTACTTGTGGAATTGCTTTTCCTGAAGACCGTAGATTCTCTTTGTCTTTTGTTTTTCTCTCAACTGAAGACCGTACTCGGTGGTCTTCTTTCTGCTGTCGGCATGCACTCCGGGAATCTTTGCACGTCTTGTCAAAGCGCACTTTTCCGAATAGCATCTATCGCCTTTAAGAAACAATTTGCATTTTTCACGTCTGCACTGACGGCAATCTGCACCTGTATTTCTTGCCATTTCGATAATCTCCTTTAACTAAACTCTTCTGCGTTTGGGGGGACGGCATCCGTTGTGCGCAATGGGGGACACGTCACGGATGAGCGTAACGTCGATTTCCGCCGTTTGCAAAGCACGAATTGCCGACTCACGTCCTTGTCCGGGGCCTTTTACGTAAACTTCAACGGAACGGATTCCGTATTCCTTTGCGCCCTTTGCCGCAACTTCCGCTGCCTGCTGAGCGGCAAATGCCGTACTCTTACGGGAACCACGGAAACCAAGACTGCCGGAACTGCACCAGGACAGCGCATTGCCGTTCATGTCGGTGAAGGTAACAATCGTGTTGTTGAAGGAAGCGTGAATGTGCACTTGTCCTTTGTCAACTTTTCTTATATCACGTTTTTTCTTGACAACTTTTTTTACTGCCATTGTACACGTCCTCCTTACTTAGTCGCTTTCTTGCCACGAGAAACGGTACGTTTGGGTCCTTTTCTTGTGCGGGCATTTTGCTTTGTGGACTGTCCTCTCACGGGCAAGCCCTTTCTGTGACGGATACCACGATAGGATCCGATTTCAATTTGTCTTTTTATGTTCATGGAAACTTCACGACGAAGGTCGCCTTCGACGTGAATGTTCTTTTCAATACAGTCACGGATTTTGGACACGTCGTCTTCTGTCAAATCTTTGACACGTGTGTCGGGATTGACGCCTGTTTCGGCAAGAATGTTCTTCGCCGTGGTGCGTCCGATTCCGTAAATGTAGGTCAAGCCGATTTCAATACGCTTTTCTCTGGGTAAATCTACACCGGAAATACGAGCCATTTGTCTTTCTCCTTAAAATGATTTTATAATACTGAATTTTTTTGCATCTATCTTGACACGCAAAAAACCGTGCAAGCCAAGTGGAATGATGTTGCACAGATTTTTTCGTGATTGTATCCGAAGTTGTCGCTGCCAAAGGCAACGAACTTGCCAAAGCAATCAGCCTTGTCTTTGCTTGTGTTTGGGATATTTGGAACAAATTACCATAACTTTGCCGTTACGCTTGATAACCTTGCATTTGTCGCACATGGGTTTAACCGACGGTTTAACTTTCATTTTGTTGACCTCCTTGAATTGCTTTTGTTGTGTGTTTGTGTTTGTTATTGCTGAACGCCCTTCGAGCGCCAGACAATTCTGCCTTTGGTGAGGTCGTACGGACTCATTTCCAGTTTGACTGCGTCACCCGGCAAAATGCGGATTGAGTGTATCCTCAATTTACCCGAAACATAGGCGGTAATTTCGTGATTGTTGGTGAGCCTTACGCGGAATTCCGCATTGCGCAACGCTTCAACAACTACGCCTTCTACCTCAATTACATCGTCTTTTGACATACTGTATCTCCTGTTACTGTTTTAGTTGCCTTAAAGCACTTTTTACTTCGCTGTCGAACACCTTTTGTCCTTCCGAGAGTTTGGTTGCTATCCCTTCCAGAGTGATGCCACTGTAAGAAACGTGTTTGATGTTTTTCTTTTTGGGGGAGGCAAGTTTGCGTGCACCGCCGTCGGCGACGAACACGACATCTTTACCCGTTGCAACCACCACGAAGTAGTTGTCCTTGTCCCTGCCTTGTTTGGACAGCACCACGCTGCCAACGGCTATTTCACATTCCTTCATATACACCTTACAAACTGAGTATTTCTATTCCGTCATCCAGAATAGCTATTGTGTTTTCGTAGTGAGAGGCGGGTTTTCTGTCACGGGTTTTAACCGTCCAACCGTCTGACATGAAGTCCACCTTTTCCGTACCCATTGTTATCATGGGTTCGACGGCTATCGTCATACCGGAGGACAATCTCATACCGTGTCCGGGAATGCCGTAGTTGGGGACGTCCGGCTCTTCGTGCATCTGATGCCCGATGCCGTGCCCAACAAGTTCTCTCACAACGCCGTAGCCAAAACTTTCGGCGTAACTTTGAATTGCGTGTCCCAGGTCGCCAAGACGTGTCGTGCCTGCCTTGATGATTTTGACGCCCTCGAAAAAGCACTGTTCCGTAACGTCTATCAATTTCTGACATTCAGGGCTGATAAGTCCCACGCCGACGGTTCTTGCCGCATCGCCGTGCCAGCCGTTGAGCACCGCTCCCACGTCGTAACTGACAATCTGCCCTTCCTGCAAAATTTTCTTTTTGGAAGGTATTCCGTGCACTACTTCGCAGTCGATGGAAACGCAGATGCTTGCGGGATAACCGCTGTAATTGAGAAAACTGGGTTTTGCACCCTGTTTTGTGATGTATTCGTGCGCAAGCCTGTTCAACTCGTAGGTGGAAACGCCCTCTTTTGTGTGTTCACGCAAAAGTTCGAGCGTGTCCCTTACGATGATGTTTGCTTTGCGCATTTCCGCTATTTGCGAATTTGACTTGATTAGAATCATTTTTTCAATACGGCCAGAATTCTGTCGTACACTTCGTCCACAGTGCCGTCACCGTCCACCGTTACCAACTTTCCCCTGTCTTTGTAAAATTCCAACAAAGGCAAAGTTGTGGTTTCGTACACTCTTTGTCTTTCCCTGACGGTTTCTTCGGCATCGTCGGCACGGATAATCAGTTTACCTCCGCAATGGGGGCAAACCGTTTCCTGTTCCAACGTGGAAATGTGGTAGGTACCGTTGCAATCGGGGCAGAAACGGCGTCCCGACAAACGCTTGACCACAGTTTCTTTGTCGACGTCGAGGTTGACGGCAAAGTCGATGTCCTGGAAGGTTTCCAAAGCGGCGGCTTGCGCCAGCGAACGGGGAAAACCGTCCAGAATGTAACCGTTTGCACAGTCTTCTTCGGCAAGGCGGTTTTTGACGATTTCAATTGTGATTTCGTCGGGAACCAACGCACCCCTTGCCATAATGCTTTTAACCTGCAAGCCCAAAGGGGTTTCTTCCTTGAGGTTTTTGCGGAAGATGTCCCCTGTGGAAATTTGCGGGATGTTGAGTGTTGTTGTAAGTTTTTGCGCCATGGTGCCTTTGCCGCTGCCCGGCGCGCCCAAAAGTATCAACTTCATATTACTTCAAAAATCCTTTATAGTGACGCATGAGAATCTGATTTTCCAACGCTTTGTTGAATTCCAAAGCCACGTTGACGACAATCAGCATTCCCGTTGCGCTGAAACTGCTTACCAACAGTGTGTCCACACTCAAATTGAGCAATTGTGGCAACAGTGTAAACAGTACGGAAGGAATAAGGTTGATTATTGTGAGGAAGATTGCTCCCCACAAAGTGATGCGTTTTACCACCTTGTCGAGGTACTGCGCCGTTTCACGTCCCGGACGGATACCCGTTACGAAACCGCCGTTGTTCTGAATGTTTCTGGCAATTTCCGAGGGGTCAAACTGAATTTGCGAATAGAAGTAGGCAAATCCGAAGATGAGGATTGCAAGCACAACGTTGTACACTGCAATACCCACGCCGTTACCGTTGGCGGTGAGCCACTCTGTGTACCATTTTTCCGCTTCGGAACCGCTGGCAACAGAGGTGAGAATGAGTTGAGGGAAACTCATCAAAGCGTAAGCGAAAATCAAAGGCATTACGCCGTTGGCGTTTACTTTGATGGGAATGAAGGAGGATTGTCCGCCGTACATTTTGTTTCCCTTGATTTGTTTTGCGTACTGAACCTTGATTTTTCTTTCGGCGCCGTCCACCCAAACGATGAAAGCGAAGACCAAAATCAAAGTTACCAAGAACAGACCGATGACGATGAGGTTTTCGGTGTTGCCTTGGAACACTCCCGTAAAGGAGATACGCAACTGATGCACTGCCGTGGACACGATACCTACGAAGATGAGCAACGAGATACCGTTGGATACGCCGTATTCCGTGATACGTTCGCCAATCCACATGGTGAGCATGCTTCCGCCGACAAGCACAATGGTGATGTAGATGTACATTATCCAGTTGTTTGTCTCGAAGAAAGTTGCCAACCCAACGCCGTTGATGACGATACCGTCGCCACCCAGCCATGCGTAGTTGATGTAACCGCCTTGGTTTTCCAGCGTAAGCACGATGCCTACTGCACTGAGAATAGCAAGACCAAAGGTTACCCAACGGGTAATTTTGTTGAGTTTTTCCCTACCTTCTTCGCCTTCCTTGGACATTCTCGTCCAGGAGGGAATAGCCACCGTCAGCAACTGCACGATGATGGAGGCATTGATGTAGGGAGAAATGCCGAGCGAAAACAGGGTACCTTGACTCAATGCACTACCTGTGATGGAGTCCAACAATCCCAAGATTCCTTGTTCGTTCTCAATTTCAATTGCGCTCAATCCGGGAACTGTAATCATACAGCCCAACCTGTAAATGATGACAAAGAGAATTGTCAGGAAAATTTTTCTGCGTACTTCCTTTATCTTAAAGGCATTTCTTATTGTCTCAAACATTATTCAATTACCTCTGCAACGCCACCTGCCGCTTCGATTGCCTGTTTGGCGGAAGCGGAGAACTTATCTGCTTTTACAGTAAGTTTTTTTGTAAGTTGTCCGTTGCCGAGTACTTTTACGCCACCGTTGCACTTAACGGTAACAATTCCTTTTTCGGCAAGAAGTTCCGGCGTTACTACCGTTCCTTCATCAAAGACATTGAGGGATGCAACGTTTACGATGTCGTAGTTTACAGCAAACTTGTTGTTGAAACCACGTTTGGGCAAACGTCTTGCGAGAGGAGTTTGTCCGCCTTCGAAGCCGGGACGCACTCCGCCGCCACTGCGGGCCCATTGTCCTTTGTGCCCTTTGCCGCTTGTTTTTCCGAGGCCGCTTCCGATACCTCTACCCAATCTCTTGGAGGACGTTGTTGCCCCCACTGCGGGTTGAATTGTGTGTATTCTCATTGTTAGCCTCCTACTTAACTTCTTCAACGGTTACAAGGTGCTTAACCTTGAATATCATTCCACGCATTGCGGCGTTGTCCGGCACAATGTTTGTGGTGCGAACTTTTGTCAAGCCCAAAGCCGCAACCGTTGCCTGATGTTCTTTAAGGCTGCCTGCCGTGCTCTTTACAAGAGTTACTTTCAGGCTTCCCTTTGCTTTTGCATAAGGCTTTGCTCCCTTTTTGGGTTTTTCGGGAAGTTGTTTTTCAACAACGTATCTTCCGTTGACGTAAAGAGGAGCAGCAACCTTTTTCTTAGTTGTTTTCTTTGCTTCTGCCATTGTGTGCCTCCTTAAATTTCGTCAACGTTCTTTCCACGAAGAGCGGCGATATGTTCACGGGAACGCAGTTCCTTCAACCCGTTGAAAGTTGCCTTAACGCAGTTGATGGCGTTGTTGGAACCGTAGGACTTTGTTCTGATGTCCTTGATTCCCACTGCTTCCAAAACGTTTCTCACGGGGCCGCCTGCAATAACGCCGGTACCGGGTTGAGCGGGCATGAGCAACACCTTGCCACGTCCGAACGTTCCGATTACTTCGTGAGGAATTGTGGTATCCAAAACGGCAATTTTAACCATGGCTTTTTTAGCCCTCAGATTTGCCTTTTCGATGGCTTGGGGAACTTCTGCCGCCTTTGCCATTCCGATTCCCACGCTTCCCTTACCGTCGCCTACCACGCAAAGTGCGGAGAAACGCATTGTGCGTCCGCCCTTTACAACCTTGGTAACACGGTTTACTTTGACGAGTTTTTTGATGAGACCGTCGTCTTCTCTGTTGTCTCTTTCACGGTTGTTGCGTCTGCCGCCTTTTCTGTCGGGGCGTCCTTCACGGAAGTTACGTCTGGGTTGCTCCGTTGTCTGAGCAGCCGCCGTTTCCGTTGCATCAACTGCAACAACTTCAACTTCTTTTACGTTTTCCATTTTTCTGCCTCCGATTAGAATTTAAGTCCGGCTTCTCTTGCGCCGTCTGCCAAAGCGGCAACTCTGCCTGTGTAGATGTAACCGCCACGGTCAAACACAACTTCTTCGAGTTTGAGTTCCAAAGCCTTTTTGGCGATGGCTTCTCCTACCAACTTGGCTGCCTCCACCTTGGTCTTGCCTTCGCATTCCTTGGCCAAAGCCTTGCTGGATGCCGAGCAAAGCGTCTTGCCGTTCACGTCGTCAATCACCTGTGCATAGATGTAATTTGTGGAACGGTAAACGCACAGACGGGGTTTAACGCTGGTGCCGAAAACCTTTTTTCTTACTCTCGCATGACGAATTCTTCTGTCTGCGTTTTTGTTCATTTTATTTATCATATCTGCACTCCTTACTTACCTGCCTTCTTGCCTTCCTTCAGCACTACGACTTCTTCCTTGTAACGGACGCCGTAAGCGTGATAGGGTTCGACGGGACGTTTAGCCTTGATGTTGGCAGCCGTTTGTCCAACGAGTTCCTTGTCGAAACCGGAAACAACGATTTCCGTCTGAGAAGGACATTCGAACTTGATTCCGGCAGGTGCCACTACTTCCACGGGGTGAGAATATCCGATGTTGAGAACAAGTTTGTCGCCCTGCACGGCAGCCTTGTAACCTACGCCGTTGATGATGAGGTTTCTGGAAAAACCTTCGGAAACGCCCTTGACCATGTTGGCTACAAGCGCACGGTACAAACCGTGTTTCGCCTGCACGCTTCCGTCTGCCTTTTCGGGGCAGGAGAAGGTGATTTCGTTTCCTTCAACGTGGCAACCGATTACCGTGTCGATTGTGCGGGTGAGTGTGCCTTTGCTTCCCGTTACCGTTACGGTACCGTTGTTGTAGGTAGCCGTTACGCCGGCGGGCAGTACGATGGGTTTCTTACCGATTCTTGACATATCCGCCCCTCCTTACCAAACAAAAGCAAGTACTTCGCCGCCAAGATTCTGGTTGCGAGCCTTCTTGTCCGTCATTATGCCCTTGCTTGTGGACACAATGGCAATTCCCAAACCGTTCAAAACTTTGGGAAGTTCTTCGCTTTTTGCATAAACTCTCAGACCGGGTTTGGAAATACGCTTCAAACCGGTGATTACTCTTTCGCCCTTTTCACCGTACTTCAACGTTACCTTCAAAGAGTTTTGCAGTTCTTTTTCAATTTCTTCGTAGCCGGCGATGTATCCTTCTTCAACAAGAATGTCCAGCATTGCCTTCTTTGTTTTGGAAGCAGGAATTTCTACATCGGCGTGTTTCGCTGTGATAGCGTTTCTGATACGTGTCAGCATATCAGCAATAGGATCTGTAACAACCATTTGTATTTTCCTCCTTACCAACTTGCCTTCTTAACGCCGGGAATTTCTCCCTTGTAGGCTTTTTCTCTAAAGCAAATTCTGCAAATGCCGTACTTTCTCAAAACGGAATGCGGACGGCCGCAGATAGAACAACGTGTGTATCCACGGGTGGAATACTTGGGTGTTCTCTGTTGTTTGTTTATCATTGATTTCTTTGCCATAATTACGCTCCTCAACTATGCTCTGAAGGGCATTCCCAAGTACTTGAGCAATGCTTTGCCTTCTGCGTCGGTCTTTGCCGTTGTAACGAATGTAACGTCAAAGCCTCTTGTCTTTTCCACCTGATCGTACACGATTTCGGGGAAAATAAGTTGTTCACGGATACCCAATGTGTAGTTTCCACGACCGTCGAGATTGGTGTTTACGCCACGGAAGTCACGGACTCTGGGCAATGCAATGCTGACGAGTTTGTCGAAGAAAGAGTACATACGTTCTCCACGGAGAGTAACCTTTGCGCCAACGGCCATGCCCTTTCTCACTTTGAAGTTTGCAACAGACAGTTTGCTGTTGGTAACAAGGGGTTTCTGACCGGAAATTGCCTTCAATTCCTCCACTGCAAGTTGGAAGGACTTGGAGTTGTCTTTTACGTCGCCCAAACCGGAGTTCAAAACGATTTTTTCAAGTTTGGGTACTTCGTTGATGTTTTTGTAACCGAATTCTTTGATGAGTTGAGGAACAACCGTTTCTGTGTACAGTTTCTTCAATCTACATTCAACCGGTTTAACGCTTGTTGCAGCGGTTTTCTTTGTAGCCATTTTGTTCCTCCTTACTTATCGGCTTTTTCTGCCTTCTTGGCAGTTTTCTTTGCAGTTTTTGTTGCTGTCTTCGTTTGTTTCTTTTCTTCTTTGGTGTCGATAACGGCGCCGCACTTCTTGCAACTTCTGAGATACTTGCCGTTTTCTCCCAAAACATGCGCCACTCTTGTGGTCTTTCCGCATTTCGGGCAAACCAAAGCCACGTTGCTTACGTCGATTGCACGGGGCTGCTGCACCTTTCCGCCCTTTTCCTGTGCGGTACGGGGTTTCTTGTGCTTTGTAACCATGTTGAGGTTTTCCACAACAACTCTGCCCTTTTCGGGGTCAGCCACGGTGACCTTGCCACGCTTGCCACGGTTTTCGATACCGCCGACAAGAATTTCTACCGTATCACCGGATCTGATGTTCATACTAGCCATTTTAGAAATCCTCCCAATTACAGTACTTCGGGTGCCAAAGACACAATTTTCATGTAGTCTTTTTCACGAAGTTCTCTTGCCACAGGCCCAAAAATACGGGTTCCTCTGGGTTGCTTTTGATTGTCGATGATGACTGCGGCATTGTCGTCGAAACGGATGTGTGTTCCGTCCTTTCTGTTGACGCCGGAAGCGCTTCTTACGATGACCGCCTTCACAACGTCGCCCTTTTTGACAACTCCGCCGGGGTTTGCACTTTTTACGCTGGCAACAATGATGTCGCCGATGTTGCCGAACTTACGGAAGGAACCGCCAAGTACCTTGATGCACATAAGTTCTTTTGCGCCGCTGTTGTCGGCGGCTTTAAGTCTTGTTTGTGGTTGTATCACTGTACTTTTCCTCCTGCTATTTAGCCTTTTCTACGATTTCCAACAAACGCCAGTTCTTGTCCTTGGACAATTTTCTCGTTTCGGCAATTCTTACGGTGTCGCCTACTCCGCATTCGTTGTTTTCATCGTGTACTTTGTACTTCTTTGTTGTGGACACCGTCTTTTTGTAAAGAGGGTGTTTGTATTTATTGACTATTGCGACAACGATTGTCTTGTCCATCTTATCGGACACAACGATGCCGACTCTCTCTTTTCTGCTGTTTCTTTCGATAGCCATTTTAACTTACCTCCGCCTTACGCCTTTGTAGCCGTTTCTCTTTCATGCAAAACGGTCTTGATTCTTGCGATATCCTTCTTGACATTAGCAAGCGCAAGAGGGTTGGTCAATTGTCCGGTTGCGTGAGAAAGACGCAAGTTGAACAATTCCTTCTTCAAATCGGCAAGTTTGGCTACCAATTCTTCATTATTAAGTTCACGCACTTTACTTGCTTTCATCTGCACTCACCTCATCTTCTTTCTTCACAAACTTGCACTTGACGGGAAGTTTGTGGCTGGCAAGACGCAATGCTTCACGGGCGACATCCTCGGGGATACCTGCCATTTCAAACATTACTCTGCCGGGTTTTACAACGGCTACCCAATATTCGGGAGAACCTTTACCGGAACCCATTCTGGTTTCTGCGGGTTTCTTTGTGACGGGTTTGTGGGGGAAGATGTCCACCCAAACTTTACCGCCACGCTTTACAAAACGTGTCATTGCGACACGGGCCGCCTCAATCTGGTTGGAGGTAACCCAAGCGCATTCCAAAGCCTGAAGACCGTATTCGCCGTAAGCAATCTTGTTGCCCTTGTGCGCTTCGCCCTTCATTCTTCCACGGAACTGACGACGCCTTTTAACTCTTTTAGGCATTAACATTATTCAGTTACCTCCTTTTTGACGGTCTTTTTCTTTTTGGGCAGAATTTCGCCCCTGTAAATCCAAACCTTCACGCCGATGACGCCGAATGTGGTGAGCGCTCTTGCGAAACCGTAGTCGATGTCCGCTCTCAAAGTGTGAAGAGGAATGCTTCCTTCGTGGTACTGTTCGCATCTTGCGATTTCAGCACCGTCCAGACGTCCGGAAACCATTGTTTTGATTCCCTTTGCGCCGGAACGTGTCGCCTTGCCCATGCATTGACGCATTGCTCTGCGGAAGGACACACGCTTTTCCAGTTGAGCGGCGATAGCCTCTGCAACGAGTTGAGCGTCCATATCCGGTTGCTTTACTTCAACGATGTTGACGGTAACCTGCTTGTCCTTGGCGATTTTGGAAACAATTGCCTTTATTTCTTCCGCACCTGCGCCGGCTTTGCCGATGAGCGTGCCGGGACGTCCCGTGTGAATGTCGACAATCACCTTGCCTTCGGCTCTTTCAACAACAATCTTGCTGATGCCTGCGCCGAAGTACTTCTTTTTCAAAGTAGTTCTGATGGTGTCGTCTTCCTTGATGTATTTGGCGAAATCCTTTTTGTCCGCAATCCATTTTGCGTCCCAACCCTGAATAACGCCTACTCTGAGTCCGTGTGGATTAACTTTTTGTCCCATAATTCTAACTCTCCTTTACGCTCTCTCGTCCAAAATCACCGTGATGTGACTTGTTCTCTTCAAGATACGGTAGCCTCTACCACGAGAAACCGGTTGCATACGCTTCAGGGTGGGTCCCTGATCGGCGAAACATTCTGCAACATAAAGAGTATCTTTGTTCATACCGAGATTCACTTCTGCATTTGCTGCGGCACTGTTCAGACATTTGAGAACGGGTTCTGCCGCCGCTTTTGTGGTTGTTTTCAAAATAGCAACTGCGTCCTTGTAGTCCACACCACGGATGAGATCCAAAACAACGTGAACTTTGGAAGGAGCAATGCGGATGTACTTTGCTATTGCCTTGGGGCGCTTGTCTTTGTTTTCTGCACGCACAAGGGCTTTTGCTTTACTTCTTGTAGCCATCTCTTTTCCTCCTATTTGGCACCTGTCGTTTTGCTGCCGGCGTGTCCCTTGAATGTTCTTGTAGGAGCGAATTCGCCCAACTTCAAGCCCACCATTTCTTCCGTGATGTAAACGGGAACGTGCTTTCTGCCATCATGTACCGCAATCGTGTGTCCTACAAAATCGGGGAAGATTGTAGAACTTCTCGACCACGTTTTCAAAACTTTCTTTTCACCTTTGGCGTTCATTTCTTGAACTCTTTTCAAAAGTACAGGTTGAACATAAGGTCCTTTTTTGATTGATCTGCTCATTTTCTTTCCTCCGCATTAGTTAACACGCTTTACGATAAATTTCGAAGAAGCCTTTTTCTTTTTTCTTGTCTTGTAACCCAAAGCAGGTTTACCCCAAGGCGTAACGGGACCGGGACGGCCGACGGGAGATTTACCTTCACCACCGCCGTGAGGGTGATCGCAGGGGTTCATTACGCTACCACGCACAGTGGGTTTAACGCCCATGTGACGTTTTTTGCCTGCCTTACCGATGGAAACTATTTCATGGTCGAGGTTGCCTACCTGTCCGATTGTGGCACGGCACTTCAACAGAATGAGTCTCATTTCGCCGCTGGGCATACGCAACGTTGCGTACTTGCCTTCCTTTGCCATAAGTTGAGCAAAGATGCCTGCCGAACGTGCGATTTGTCCGCCCTTGCCGGGGTTCATTTCGATGTTGTGCACGATTGTACCCACGGGGATGTTTTCCAAAGGAAGGTTGTTGCCCACTTTGATGTCGGCGTCTGCGCCGGAAACGACGGTGTCGCCTACGTTGAGACCAACGGGAGCAAGAATGTATCTCTTTTCGCCGTCGGCGTAGTGAAGCAACGCAATGTTTGCCGTGCGGTTGGGGTCGTACTCGATGGTTGCAACCTTTGCGGGCACTTGCTTGTCACGCTTGAAGTCGATTATTCTGTATTTGGTGCGGTTTCCGCCGCCGATGTGGCGAACGGTGATTTTACCGCTGGCGTTTCTTCCGCCCGTTTTCTTGTTTACCGCCAAAAGACTCTTTTCCGGTTTGGTCGTGGTGATTTCCTCATAAGTGGACACCGACATGAAACGACGTGCCGGAGAGGTCGGTTTATACTTTTTAATAGCCATTTTCCTTAACCTCCGTTATTAGGACAAGCTTTCGAAGAACTCGATTGCCTTGCTGTCCGATGTGAGTTTGACCGTGGCCTTTTTCCAATCGGGCGTGTGACCTTGTGTTCTGCCTTGTCTTTTCAACTTACCGTTTACGGTAGCTGTGGTTACTTTTTCTACTTTTACGCCGAAAATTTCTTCCACCGCTTTTTTGATTTCCACTTTGTTGGCGCTTGTGGCAACTTCAAAGGTGTAAACTTTTGCGGGGATTCCTGCGTAACTCTTTTCCGTCAATACAGGACGCCTGATGATATCGTAGGAATTCATAGTGAATAAGCCTCCTCAATTTGCTTGATAGCGTCTTTGGTTACGATGACCGCAACGTTGGACACCAACTGATAGATGTTTGCCAACGAAGCATCGGTAACCGTCAACTTTTCGATGTTGGCGCCCGCTCTCACCACGTCGTCGCTTTCGCCGGCAACGATGAGAAGCGTCTTTTTGTCGTAGTTGAAGTTTTTGAGTATTTCAGCCACGAGTTTTGTCTTGGGTGCAGCCAATTTGATTTCGTCCACCACAACAAGTTCGTTGTTGGCAACCTTGTAACTGATTGCGCTGCGGAAAGCCTGCGCCTTCATCTTCTTGTTGATTTTCTTGGAGAAATCTCTCGGCTTGGGTGCGAACACCACGCCGCCCTTTATCCATTGCGGAGCACGGATGGAGCCTTGACGTGCTCTTCCGGTGCCCTTCTGGCGCCACGGCTTAATGCCACCCCCTCTGACTTCAGTGCGGGTAAGCGCCGATTTTGTTCCCTGTCTTTGGTTTGCCTGATACGCCACGACTGCCTGATGAATAAGAGCCTCGTTGTATTCACAGCCGAACACTGCGTCGTCAAGCTTCATTTTGCCGACTTCGGCAGCCGATGTATTGTAAACTTTAACTTGCATTTTCAATAACTCCTTTCATCCTATTTCTTAACGGCGTTGCGAAGGTACACGATGCTGTTTTTGGCACCGGGAACCGCACCCTTAACAAGGATAACGCCCTTTTCTTTGTCGACTTTTACTACTGTAAGATTCAAAATGGTTACCTGTTCCACACCGTATTGTCCTGCAAGGTGCTTGCCGGGCATTACTCTGGACGGGCTGCTGTTTGCCCCCATGGAACCCACTTCTCTGTGAACGGGACCCACACCGTGGGTTTCCTTCAGTCTGTGCTGATTCCAACGTTTGATAACGCCTGTGTATCCGTGACCTTTGGTTGTTCCGGTAACGTCCACGACGTCGCCTTCGGCGAATACGTCGCAAAGCACTTTCGCACCCACTTCGAGGTCGCTGTTTTCCAGACGGAATTCGTGAAGATGTTTCACCGTTACCGACGCTTTTTTGAGATGTCCGAGTTGAGGCTTGTTGAGTTTCTTTTCCGCAACGTCGTCAAAGCCGAATTGCAATGCGCTGTAGCCGTCACGCTCTTCCGTTTTCTTTTGTGTAACGGTGCAGGGACCTGCCTGAATAACCGTTACGGGAACCATTGTTCCGTCTGCAAGGAACACCTGCGTCATTCCCAATTTCTTACCTATGATTGCTTTATTCATTGATAAAGTTCACCTCCGAGTATTTCTATAATGTTACAGTTTGATTTTGACGTCGATTCCGCTGGGCAGATCCAGTTTTGTAAGACTGTCGATGGTCTTGGAATTGGGACTGTAAATGTCAATCAAACGTTTGTAAGTGCGAAGTTCGAATTGTTCACGAGCGTCCTTGTACTTGTGCGTAGCACGCAACACCGTCACTATTTCCTTTTCGGTGGGAAGAGGAATGGGACCGGACACTTTACTGCCCATTTTCTTTGCAGCTTCCACTATCTTGTTGCAAGCGACATCCACAAGGTTGTGGTCGTAGGCTTTGAGTCTGATTCTGATTCTTTGGTTTGCCATTGTGTTTTACTCCTTTAATATTGTTTTATTCACCGAATTGCGTGTGCCGACAACACTTCCGTGTGTTTCACACTGCGACTTTTAATAAAGCAAATTTTCATTTGCTTGATTACGCATCGACGGTAGTTTGGCTGTTGATGCCACTTGACGCCTGAAGCAACAATTCGGCCACAAAACTCGAGGTTTTGTGTGGGTCGGCAGCAAGTTTTCTGTTGTCTCAGTAACCTTGCGCTTCAATCCCCTTTTTTCGCAGCGTAAAGATTTTACCACAAAAAACAAGGGGGTGTCAAACAATTTGACACCCTTTTTTGAGGTATTTTTTACAATTTTTGCGTTTCTTGACGGTTTTTTACGTATTGCCGTCGCTTGACGGTCGGTAACCGTGTCTAAGGACGCCTCCCGTTGTTTTCACCGTCCGTCGGTGAACTTTTTTGTACAAGCCCCGTACAAAATGCTACACTACATTGTTGTACAAAATCAAAAACACCACTGCTACCACTATAAACACGCAGCCCACTATCAGCAGAAATGCAAAACTACGCTTGTTTTCCTGCTGCGCCTTGCGGTATTCGTAAAAAGAGCGGTATTTAACCTTTGTGAGATCTCGCTTGAAAAGATCAAAAAGTTTTATCAGACCGTAACGGATGATATCGAAGGAACCGCCGTTGCTGGCAAACGTCAGCAAGCCGAATCCCGCAATCATAACGCCGGGGACGAAAAATGCGTCGCACAAATCTTTGTAAATGACGTCCGTTGCCGTTTGTGAAAAGGTTTCCTTGGAAACCAATACCAATACGGCAATTACTATTCCGAAAATGGCCGTGATTGCATACTGTAAAAATTTTCTCATACTTTCTTTCCCGAAAACAAGCCTTTGTGTTTCAAAGGCTTGTCCGTTGTTTTTTTGTCTTATTTACCAATGACGAACCGTTACGCTTCCGCATTCTTTTTATGTGCGTCAAGTTCCGCAATTTCCTTCTTGTACTTTTCAAATTCCGCATCGTTGCAGTAAATGAAATGTCCCGGCAGTATTTCCTGCATGTAGGGTTGCTGTTTAGAGTAGTCGTGTTCCGCCACGGGATTGTAAACAATACGTTTACGATGCTTTTCAAAGTGCGGGTCGGGCAATGGAATTGCCGACAGCAAAGATTTTGTGTAGGGGTGTAACGGATGTGCAAACAACTCGTCGCTGGTGGTGAGTTCCACTATTTTTCCGAAGTACATCACGGCAATTCTGTCGGAAAAGTACTTTACAACCGAAAGGTCGTGCGCTATGAACAAAATGGTAAGCCCCAATCTTGCACGCAAATCGTTGAGCAGATTTATTACCTGCGCCTGAATGGATACGTCCAAAGCGGAAATGGGTTCGTCGGCGATTATCAGGTCGGGATTCAGAATTATTGCACGGGCAATACCGATACGCTGACGTTGACCTCCAGAAAATTCGTGAGGGTAACGGCCGGCATGTTCCGGAACGAGTCCCACCAAATCCAGCACCTTGTACACTTGTTCGTCAATGTACTTCTTGTCCTTTACGCCACGTATGATAAGCCCTTCGGCAATGATTTCACGCACCGTCATACGGGGATTGAGGGAGGCAATGGGGTCCTGGAAAATCATCTGCATCTTGTTCATGATGCGATCTTTGGAGGCGTGTCTTACCTCCTTTCTCATTTCCTTTTTCAATGCCTTTTTCTCTTCCCCTTCCGGAAGGGAATCTATTTGAGGCTTGTACTTTTCACGGACAAGCTGCATTTCGTGTTGAGCATATTCCTTATTGCAATTCTTGTGGTCGTACTTTGCCTTTTTTATTTCCTCCGATTGAAGACGTATTTCTTCGTTGAGTTTTCTGTTTATTTCTGCAATTTTTTCGTCACGTTCTGCCGTTTGAGGCTGTTGTTTAAGGGCGGCTATTTGTTTGTTTGCCGCTTCTTTTGCGCTTTTGATGGCTTGTTTGTACTGGTTTGTTCCCGCACACACACGTTGCCCTTCAAAATACACCGAACCGCCTGTGATGTCGTACAAACGGATAATGGAACGTCCCGTTGTGGTTTTTCCGCATCCGCTTTCGCCGACAAGTCCGAAGACTTCCCCTTTGTAGATGTCGAAATTAACGTCATCCACCGCTTTCAACTGCTTTCTGCCCATTTTGAAGTACTGTTGCAGGTGCTGAACGGAAAGCAAAACTTCCTTGTTTTCTGCCATATCAGTTTACCTCCTTTTTGGACATTCTTTCAATACGGTCTGTTACGATTTTCGGAGGATTGACTTTGGGTGCTTCGGGGTGAAGCAACCATGTCGCCGCATAATGGGTGTCGCTTATCTGGAACATTGGCGGTTGCTCTTCGAAATCTATTTGCAAAGCGTACTTGTTGCGTTGTGCAAATGCATCGCCTTTGGGCGGGAAAATCATGTTGGGCGGAGTACCGGGAATAGCCTCCAACTTTTCCTTGGTGTCAAGGTCGGGCATAGAGGAAAGCAACGCCCAAGTGTACGGATGACGGGGGTCGTAGAAAACGTCGTCCGCCGTGCCGTATTCCACAATTTTGCCTGCATACATGACGGCGATTCTGTCCGCCATGTTAGCAACGACGCCCAAGTCGTGGGTAATGAAAATTACCGAAAGATGACGTTCCGCCTTGATACGGTTGATAAGTTCCAATATCTGCGACTGAATGGTAACGTCCAAAGCCGTTGTAGGCTCGTCGCAAATGAGAATGTCGGGGTTTGCCGCCAACGCTATTGCAATTACGATACGTTGACGCATACCGCCGGAAAATTCAAAGGGATACTGGTTGTAACGAATGGCAGGTTCGGGAATACCCACTTCCTGCAACAGTTTCAACGCTCTCGCTTTTGCCATTTTCCTTGTTACCTTGTTTACGACAGCCGATGCCTGTTCTTTGAAATAGTCTATCAAAGCAATCATGTTTTCACGGCTGTCAAATGTTGCGCTGTCTTCGATATCCTTGCGGTAACTGGCACGCAAAGCATGGAAAACGGCACGAATGTTTTTCTTTGCCAGTTCCATGTCCACCAGTGAGGGAGGAACAACCTTCCAATCGGGATTCTTGCCTCTTGCAATCAAAGCGTCACGCCTAGCCGACTGTTTCTTGTAGCGAGCCAATTCCTTGGGATTGGTTTTCAACCCTGAGAAATATCTGTGCAAAGCGTCGTCAAGACTGGAACGGAAAACGTATTCTGCGCTGTTTTTGGAAATTTTGAGTCTGTCGATAGCATTTTCCACTTCCGTTTCCAACTGTCTTGCCATGGTGTAGGTTGCACTCTTCTCAAGAGTCTTTTGGTGGAAAAATTTCAACGCGGCGTCCGTCTTTGTCAAAAGCGCTTCTTTGGCTTTTATGCTTCTGTCGTGCGAGTATTGAATGGCTTTGGCACCGTTGTCGATGAATTCCGACATAAAATGCTCGTCGAGGAATTTTCTTGTCATTGAGGTCAGTTCCTCAATCGGCATATCGTCGACATTCGTTTCCGGATTGCACATTGTGTAGTAGCCCAACGTAAAATAGTTGGGTTTGGGACGTTTTGTAGCCGCATCGAGAATTTGCGATATATCCTGCAATGCGGACATCTCTTTTTGCGTCAGATTTTTGGCCAAATTGTTTTGGGCTACTATATTATTGAGCACCTCAATGTCGGCATTGAGCCTGTCGTCAAAAACCACGATGTCGGGATGCTTCGTAAGCGGAAGACGTTTAAGCACGGAACGAGCAAACTTCGCAATATCGACATTTTGCTTTTTTTCTATAAGAAACAACGTGTTTTCAATGTCCGTCTGCAACTCCACCGTTTCACGGTAAATTTCGTTGTAGGCGTTTTCCAACCTGTTGCCGTTTATGCAGAAGGAATCGAAAATCTTGCACTTTTCTCCGTTTTCCTTCTTTTCCGCATCGGTCGATGCAATTTCGTCCATAAAATAGTTCAGCAACTTCAACTTGGCATTGAAACTGTTGCGTGCATTGCGACGTGTTGCGGCACTTTTCAAAATCATTGCTTCCGTCAACTGCTTGCCCACCTTCATGATGGGGTTGAGGCTGGACATGGGGTCCTGGAATATCATGGCAATTTTGTCGCCACGTATTTTATGGAAATCGTCCTCGGAAATTTTCAACAGGTCTTTGCCGTCGTAGATTATTTCTCCGCCTTCAACAATGGCGTTGCCGGCAAGTATTCCGATGATAGCGCGGTTAGTAACGGATTTTCCACTACCGCTTTCACCCACGATTGCAAGCGTTTCGCCTTTGTACAGGTCGAAACTGATATCACGAACAGCCTGCACACGTCCTCCCTGGGTGCGGAAAGATACAATCAAATTTTTTACTTCCAGTTTCTTTTCCATGATTAATCCTCCGCTCCACGCAGGGTGGGGTTGAATGCGTCTCTGAGACCGTTACCGAACAGGTTGAAGGAAATTTCCAACAATGCTATGAACAGCGCCGGGAACAGTACCACGTGAGGGGAACTTGTCATAACACGTTGTCCTGCCGAAAGCATCGACCCTACCGAAGACATCGTTGTGCTGTCCAGATTGATAATGCCAAGGTAACTCAACGAAGTTTCGCTGAAAATTACGCCGGGAATTACCAAAATGGAACCGGTTATTATTGTGCCCAACGAGTTGGGGAAAATGTGTTTCCAGATAATACGCCAGTCCTTTGCGCCCAATGTGCGGGCAGCCAAAACGTATTCCTGGTTTTTGAACCTGTAAAACTGCATACGCACCCTGCTTGCCATGCCTATCCAGCCTGTCAGTATGAATGCGTAAATCAGTGAGCCTACCACGCCCACTTTACTTGCCAAGTGCAACTGGAACAATACCGTGACTACCATAAACGGTACGCCGCTCAATACATCGGAAACACGTTCCATTATTATGTCCGTTGCTCCGCCGTAGTAGCCTTCGATTGCACCGTAGATTGCACCTATTGTAAGGTTGATGGCAGAAACGATGAGTGCCAAAACAAAACTGAAGCGTGCACCGAGAGCAAGACGGCTGAAAATGTCGTATCCTTTTGCGTCGGTTCCGAAAATGAACGAAGGCTCGAAACCGTGGCGGTAGATGAAATAGTTGTAGGAAGAGACACGAACCAGGTAGTTACGTCCCGTATCTGCAGTACCGGTACGGAAAGCATATCTCCAACGGCCATCCGTGTCCCCTTCGTTGTAGGGGTCGTTAGCCAGACGCATCACGCTTGTGTAGTCGTCGGTTCCGTATGTGCGATAGGCGGGAACAAGTTCGCCGTCACGTCCCAAAATAGCATTGCCCTTTTGGTCGCAATCGTACCAGATGTCAGGCAAAACCTGACGTTGAGTGTTGTTCACGGGGTTGTCGCAAAATGGCAATATCACCTGCAACTGGTTTGCGTCCTGCCAATCCTGCAAGGCTTTGTACTGATCGTAAGTCAGCGTTACCATATAGGCAGAATTTGCGTAATAGGTGTTTACACGCACGCTGTACATGGGAATTTCCTTTCCCGTTTCGTCTTTTGTGGTGTACTCTTTCAATACCTTCACGATCGGGTCGTACCCCGTTTCCATTGCGATACCACGGTAGATATTCATTCTGTTGACGGTAAGTTGCATCACTTGGCTTCCGTCCCAAATACCCGTTCCGTCCATAAAGTTCAAACGGGGAAGCAACTGCTTGTAGTAAATTACCGTTTTATCGTAGGTGTAGGAATTTTGATAGCCCGCATCCACCATGAAGGGTCCGACGATTGCGTACAGCACCAACAATACGATTATTATCAAAGCGGCAACAGACGCCTTGTTTTTTTGGAAACGGTAGAAAGCGTCACGGAAATATCCTATGGGTTTCGTGTCGAATTTCTGATCGTGCAAATTCCCGTCGGTAGTTGCAAAAGCAAACTTTTCTTTGGGGATATTCTGATATTTTTCGAATTGTTCTTTATTCATAATTTATCTCGCCCCCATTCTTATTCTCGGGTCAATGATACCGTAACTGATATCGATGATTATGCCTGCCGTCAACCCGATAAATGTGTAGAACATTGTCAGCAACATAAAGAAGTTGTAGTCGGGAGTCGGCTTCGCCTGAATGGACTGAACGTAAAGTTGACCTACGCCGGGAATACTGAACATCTGCTCGATGATAAGCGAGCCGCTCATGATTGCAATGAATTCGCCCAGAATCATGGGGAAAATCGGTACCATTGCATTGCGCAGCGCGTGCCTTACGGTAGCCTGTCCTCTTGTAAGTCCTTTGGTGCGGGCAAGCAACATAAATTCACTTGTCAAAACTTCCGTCAATTCCGCACGGGTGTACCTTGCAAAGCCGGCAATGGTTCCGAAGCACATTGACAAAATCGCCGGAATAATGGACACGAAAAACGTCCAACTCCACGCACCGTAGGCAGGGTTACTGACGGGCGCCGTCCATCCCAACACAAAGTACAGAAGGTACTGTACCAAAAAAGCGTAAATGAAGGACGGAACAGACACGAAAATCATGACGCCCGTGGAAATCACGTGGTCCTGCCACTTGTTTTTCTTCAACGCAGCAAATATTCCCAATGCCAATCCCAAAGGAATGGAAATAAGAATTGAATACAGGTTGAGCGACACGGTGAACGGTATTTTTTCCGCAAACACATCCCACACGTCTCTACCTAAATACACCACTTCGCTGACACCGAAGTACCCGCGGATTATTCCTCCGTAGGCTTTTTTGGTGTAACTCATGCCCTCGGGAACTTTGGAAATATCGTAAACCGTTTCCGTAGCCCAAACGGGAATTTTTTCTCCGTTTTCGTCCAAAACGTAGTCGGTTTTTACCACAAAGTAGTCTTTGTTGTAGGTAATGTTTCCGTCACGATCAAGGTAGTTGCCGTTTGCGTCGGTAACGTACACGGGATTGCCGTGTTCGTCGGTAACTTCGTACATTTGCCACAACAGATTACCGTTGTTGTCCTTGTCCTGAACTTTGTTGCCGTTGGCATCTAGTTTGTCGTAGGTGTAGCCTGTGCGACCGAAAATATAATAGACGTACTGTTCCATTATCGGTCTGTCGTAACCCAACATTTCACGACGTTTCAAAATGAATTGCATGTCCTTTCCGAACTGCTCCACAGGCATGTTGGGAAGCAGTTTGACAAACACAAAACACATCGTGGTGATGATAAACATCGTAAGTAACATAAGCGCAATACGCTTAAGAACATACTTCAGCAAATACATTTTATTTTCTCCTTGTGTACAAATGCATTTTCTTTTACAACAGCAAATCCAATGCTGCTGTCGTTGATTTTCACACAGCGTACCGCAAACATCAAGGTTTCCAAGGCATAATTTCGGCGATTTTTACCGTCGAAACCAACAAATTGCCGAAAGAAATGCTGTTTTAACAGAAAATGCATTTGAAATATATACGCAAACAAGAGAGGGGTAACCCCCTCTCGTGTTGCATATTGTTTAGTTTGAACCTTATTCGGTAACTGCGTAGTTCAAAGTACCGCCCTGTTCTTGAACGAATTGTGCAAATTCTTCGTCGCTGTAACTGTAGGTGTAGTATTGAATACCGCCACGGCCAAGACCAAGGATGTAGTTTTCCGTCTTGTAGTTGATTCTCATACATCTCAAGGATGCGGAAGCGTCCGTCATCAAGGGCATCATGTTGCACAGCTCGAGAACTGCAACTTCGCACTTGGCCATAATTTCAAGTCTCAAAGCGGGATCTGCGTCAACGCCGCCGTTTACAACCTTTGTTTCGCCTGTCAATTCACCGTCAGCGCCAACAACGTTGGTTGTGATGTCGTTACCTTGCAAGCATTCGGAAATCCAAGCATACAGGCTTGCACGCACGGTTGTGCCGTCAACTTCGATATCAACATAAACACTTTCTTTGTCGGTGAAGGAGTCGTAAGCAAGAGAACCGGAGAACACGTCCATGAAGGAGTACGGGTCAAACATACTGCCGGAGAAACCTACGCCGAACAGCAAGTCTACTCTGCCCTGTTTCAATGCATCGCCGAAAGCGTCGCCCAATTCTTCACTGCGGGCAAATGCAAGGTGACCTTCGAACGGTGTATCTTTAACTGCTTCTACCCAGTTACGTTCAAGCGTTGTAGCACCGTCTACATAGAAGGAAGAGGACAACGAAGGCATACCTATCATTATCTGCACTTCCCATTTTCCGCTTGCGATAAGGTCTGCGGAAATGTAGCCTTTTTCTTTTGCAATTTCAAAAGCTCTTGTAAACAAAGTCTTTGCGCCTGCAGGGTCGTAACCCGTGATGGATTCGATTGCTTCTTGGCGACTATCGTATTCTTTGCCTTCGCCCCAAGCGTCGGAAAGTCCCCAGAATTCCAAAATAGCATCCTGTGCCTGAATGGTATCACGGTACATTTCACCGCTATCGGGATCGGAAACCATCATCGAACTGAGCAGCGCCTTGGCAATAGAGCTTGTGGGGTTGAGGTTTACAATGAAGTCCTGACGGTCAAGAGAGTAACTCATTGCCTGACGGAATTCCTTGATTGCGAGAACTGTCTTAATAACAGTGTTGCCCGGAGTTACGGGAGTAGCCGTAGCCTGGTTGGCTTCGTAAGTAGCCTCATCGGGGTTCATTGCAACAAACCATGTGGATTCGCTGTCATCGAAGTAGGTGTACTTACTGCTGTAGTACTCGTCCATGTCTTCTGCACGCAGTCCGTAACTGTCAAGCTCACCGCGCAAGAACATTTGCAAACGTTGTTCGTCGTTGTTTACTACGGTGTACTGAATAGCAGTTGTCTGGTACTGACCTTGCAATTCGATTTCGTAGTAACCGTGCCAGTACTCGTTACGTTCAAGTCTGAAACTGTTACCGGCAGTGAAACTTACAAGTTTGTAAGGACCGAAACCGGAGTAGGTATCAACACTTGTGCCGTAATCGTTGGTGTATACACCGCCTTCGGTGCTAATGCAACTTTCGTACAAAGCGTTGTTAACAAGGAAGAAGGAAGAGCAAAGTTCATAACGCAGATAGAAGTTGTCTTCCATTGCATTTTGCAATACGATGACGATGGCGTCTGTTCCGTCTGCAAAGAAGCCTACGTTTCCTGCATATTCCATTGTAGGATAGGCGTGTGAGTACACCCAGTAGTTACCTTCGTGGCCGGGACCTTCACCCCAAGCAGGAACGGAAATAACCGCTGTAAGCAATGCCAAAGAATCGTCCGTCAAAGGAACGTTACCCTTTTCATCTGCAATTGCACGCAAAGCGTCGTATGCTTCAACGTCAAAGTAGGTGGAACCGTATGCTCCGACGTAGTCGGCAAGAGTGTTGCCTTGCAGCCATGACAAACCGGTATCCAAAGCGATGTAGATGATGTCGCCGTCGGCATTTGTGTACACGTTGTCGCTGCCCTTTACGAGATCAGTAATTTTAAGACCTTGTTCGCCGTTGTCGATGTCTACTGTCTGTCCCTGCATTGCATAAGCCTGAGAACCGTAAATTTTAACGTTACCGCTCTTCCACAGGTTGTCTGCACGGAAGTTTCCTGCCGTAGGATCCAACAAATTCTGTACGGAACGAACAAAAGTATTTGCATTGATGCCTGTTCCGTCGTCGAACTTAAGGGTGCTCTTCAAAGGAATTCTGTACGCTTTGCCGGTGTCGCCTTCACTGATGCCGTAACTTCCAACATATTTGCTGGTTACGTCGGTAGGATAGTCGCTTGCCATTGAAGGTACGATTTCGTAAGCAGTGCCTGCATCGTTGTAGTCAAAGGTGTACAGTGCGTCAGACGTGTGATCCAAAATGTAGGTTGCTTGGTTAGCCTGATAGGTGTGAACGTTCCAGTTCGTGGGAAGATCGCTGGGGCCTGCACGCCATGTGTAGTCCTTTGTATCGTTTACCCAACTTTCGGAAAGAGTAAATTCTCCGTACAAAGAAATTTCAGCATCTTTTCCCGTAAGGGGAACAGTGATGTCGTAGGGAGTTGTAAGTTCCGCATCGGAATACAATCCGCCGATAAGGTTGTAACCGGGAACCTTACCGCTGGGAGTTTCTCCCTTCTTAACCGTTTCTTCGCCCACTTTAATGTCGCCGTAATAGTATGTAACGTGATATTCCTTTGGACCGCACGCAGCCAAAGCAACAATCGCGCCGCACAACATTACTACCGCAATAATGAGAGCAAGCAGTTTTGTTTTTTTCATTGTAGTTCCTCCATAAAAATTTTCAACTTGATTTATTGCTCCGAAAAATTCGGTACAATACTCATTCAGCCTTTTGGGTGGCTAACCCTTGTTGGTTGGGCGATTTTGCGAAAGGTTCACTGCCTTTTCCGCAAAAATCAAAAATGCCCGAAACCGCAACAAAGCAAATATACTACATCATCAAAATGAAAATAGTATACCTCTCGCCTTAAGCAATTCCGAGCTTACCAAAAAACGCACAATATTAAGTTCGTGGCTAATCGATACAACTTGGAGAACCTTCGGAGCCCTAACTTCAACGTTCTGGCGAGATAACTATTCTCTGTTGATAATGCGTAAATTTTATCATATACGCACAGCACCGTCAACTGTATTTGACCAATTTTTAAGAAATTTACACGATTTTTTGCCCGAAAAACGTGTTTTTGCCTGTTTTTTTACCCTGCAACTGGGCGTTTGGACGTGTTTTGCTGGCTTTTTTTCGTCTTTTATCGCTCAAAAAACGCCTTTTACAACGTCATGCAACACGCTTTGCAAAGAAATTTTGCCACAAAACAAAATTTATGTTGCCATTTTATGCCGCAAAAGCCGTCGCTAAAACGTTTAAGCAAGTTTTTTTCGACGAATAAATAAATTTCAGGCAACTTTTGCAAAACAGAAGCGGATTGCAACCATGCGGATTACAACCATAATAAATATACGCGCACGCACGTGTACGCACGTGTACGCACGTGTACGCACGTATCGCACGCACGTGTACGCACGCATGCGTGAGAAAACCTTTGTGCGCAATTTACCTGCAACGGACAGTTTTTTGCCTTTACGAGTAACGCTTTCACGCACCGATGCAACAAAAGCCGAAAAATTTCCTTTCTGCCCCGTTGACGGCATGGCACAAAAAGGGAATCTCAAAGTTAAAGCAAAAAAGTCCGACAAGGCAAAATGAACGGCGACATCATATAACGCAAAAAACAATCATATATTAAGCCAAAAACAGTGTTTGGAGATATTGAATGAAAAAACTTGCCTGTGTGCTTATTGCGGTGTTTTTGCTGACTACCTTGGTATTGTTGACGGCATGCGACGACAACTCCATGAAAAATGCCGTCAAAAACGCCGACAACTACACCATTGTGTGTGCCTACGACGGGGAAAATCACATTCTTTCCGCCGTACAGACGGTGGAAATGACCAACCGTTCCTCAAACAGTTTCAAAGCGGTGAAGTTTCACCTGTACCCCAACGCTTACAGGGAAGACGCCAAAAACGCCGTCGTTTCCGCCACCTACAAGGGCATTGCCTACCCTAACGGCGAAAGTTGGGGAGAAATTACCGTGGACGGCGTGAAGGCGGAAGGAAACCCCGTTGCCTACACCGTCGAGGGGGAAGACTGCGACATTTTGTCCGTGCCTGTGGAGGAATGGTTTCCCGACGAGAAAATTACCGTGGAAATTACCTACACCGTTTCTCTTGCCAACATCAAACACCGCCTCGGCTGGACGGAAAACAGCGTCAACCTCGGCAATTTTTACCCCGTACTGTGCCACATAGAAAACGACAACTACAGCACGTCCCCCTACTACAACGTGGGCGATCCCTTTGTCAGCGAAGTGGCAAACTACAACGTAACAATCAAAGTAGATGAAAGTTACATGGTGGCAAGCACGGGAAACCTGACGGAAGCCAATGCGGAAAACGGGTTTGTAAACTACAACTACACTGCCGACGCAGTAAGAGATTTTGCACTTGTTTTGAGCAACCGTTACAAAAAACTTTCGCAAACCGTGGATGACACTACCATAAATTACTACTACTACAACGACACCGACAGCGAGGCTTCGCTGGACACCGCCGTGCGTGCTTTCGAGTACTTTTGCCGGAAGATAGGCGACTACCCCTACAAGCAACTTTCCGTGTGCGAAACTGACTTTTGCTACGGCGGAATGGAATACCCCTCGTTGGTGATGATAACGTCCGGTTCAAAGTCCTACCTTGAAGCAATCGTACACGAAACGGCGCATCAGTGGTTTTACGCAACGGTGGGCAACAATCAGATTGAAGACGCCTGGATGGATGAAGGTCTGGCGGAATTTCTCACCTACCTGTACCTTGACAACTGCGACGACACGCCCCTTTCGCAAAACATTTTGGCAAACATAAAGACGTACACCACCTACGTGGACGTACTCAACAACTACTACGACAACGTGGACATTACCTACCGCAGTCTGGACAAATACAAAAACGACAACGAATACGTGATAATGACATACATTAAGGGCAGTTTGATGTTCAACACGCTGTACGAAACAATGGGGGAAAGCAAGTTTTTCAAAGCACTGGGCGACTACTACAAGCATTACGCTTTCCAAATTGCCACACCCGCACAAATGAGCGACTGCTTTTCCAAAACGGGCGGAGCGGAACTGTCGACGATTTTTTCCAACTACGCAGAAGGAAAGGAAATTGTGGGAAAGGTTACCGACTGAAAACAAACAAATGCATGACGGCGTTTGTAACCAAGAAGGGCAAACGCCCTTTTTGTTGCAAAAAACAGCCAAAAGGACACAAAAACGCTGTACGTTGTAAAAAAAACTGCTCCACCGCCACGCAAGCAAAGTCAGAACACACAGCAAAATGTCGTCGCACGCAGTAAACGCAAAAGCGGTTTTCCAACAGGGCACCTTATTGCATGAAATTGACGGCGAAACCGCCTGCTGCAAGGGTTTGCAAACAAACAATCACACAGTAAAAAAGAACATAAACCGCAAAAAAACAAATGTCTTACCCTTCACAAGGGCGAACGTCTGAAAACTTTCGGCATACAACGGCAAGTTTTTCAACAAGCCCTACAAACACAATATTTTTGCAAAGGGATGCAAAGCATTGAAAAAACGCCTCAAAAGTGGTACAATGTAGGTACAAAACAGCGAGGTGAGGCAGATGAGAATTTTCGTAGCGGCAGAACTTCCGCAAAAAACAAAGGAAAATTTGGCAAGGTCGGCAGAGCAAATGAAACACTTTGCCGAAAAAGGCAACTTTGTGCCCATGCAAAACTACCACATCACGCTGCACTTTTTGGGAGAGGTTGCCGAACCGGACCTGATTTACGTGCAGAGCGCCATGGACGGAATACGCAATGAAAAAGCACCGTTGATAGCACTTCAGCAATTTACCGTGTTGCGTGGCGGCGACGTTGTGTGCGCACGCATACGCCAGGACGGCAGTCTTACGCAACTCCACGACAAACTGGGCGATTTGTTGGAGAAAAACGGCTTTGACGTGGAACACCGTGCCTACCGTCCGCACATTACGATTATCCGAAAATACCGTTTCAGTTTGCCTTTTTCCGAAGTTACAAAAAGCGTGGACGTGTTCAACAAGCAATTTTACGCAACGGAAATTGTACTGTACCAAAGCATTCTGAACGCAAACGCCCCCACCTACAAGGAACTGTACCGTGTAAGTCTGGCGGAAAACTGACGCCGTTGTCGCAAAATTCAATACACGTATTAAAAAATACGGTACAATGGCAAAAACGGAAAAATATCTGTGCCGCCTTTGTATTGTTTGTAATTTTGTTGTTGATGCAAGGACAATTTCCTAGGGGTGAAAGCATTGCATTGTACAAAAAAGACACCAACCAAACGGACAACACCCGAAACCGCAACTTATGTTGCGGTTTTTGCTTTTTCGGGCAATTTGCATGCAACGTGGAACAAGGCTTGCCCTTTTGCCTTTTCCACAAAATCAGAGTACAAACGACGTTTTTTCGTTGTGCCTGCGTACGTCCTGCAAGGTAAAGTGTTTTGCACGGTTGTTTTCCTTTGTTTGATTTAGCGACAATAAGTCGTTTTTTCACAAAAAACCGTTTGCATTAGACTTGTCAACGTTTTACTTCACGTCAGCATTGGGCATTGCACAAGCACACGGCACAGGCAAAGCACACTATCGCAGTTTAACAATTTTACATTCTGTGCAAAAAAATCCTGCCCAAAAGGACAGGATTTTTGCATACGGTGTTAGTTTTTGTTTTCTTTGACGGTTACAGAGATTTCAAAACCGCCTGCACTTCACGCATATCGCATTTGCCGGCAAAATTTGCCTTGAAGTGTTTCATGACAGAGGGAACCGACTTGTCGTCCAGCGTGAGTATTTCCGCCTTTATTTCCTCCGCAGTCATCATCTTGGGCAGATAGGCGGACAAAAATGCAATTTGTTCCTCCAACACACGAACGTTTTCCGCACGGTTAGCTTTTTGAAAAGCCTCCTTTTCCTCGGCAAGTTCTTTGAGCGTCTTTTGCAGTACCGCCACCACGTCGGCATCGGTGAGAGGCGCATTTTGCGTGCGTTTTTCAATCTCAGCCAACTTGATTTTGTTGAGCAAAACGGACAAAACCGACCTTGCGTTTACATCGTGATTTTTCAGCGCCGCAATATTGGCGTCTTTCAACTGTTGATAAATCATTTGTTACCTCCTTCCGTAACTGTTTGTTGCTCTGTTTGCTGTTGCGTTTCCGATTGAGTTTCCGAACTGTTTGAATGTTGTTCCGTTGTATCCTCTTTTTGCAAATTTGCGGCGTCGGTGAGGTCGTCGGGTTGCACCTCTTGGTGCAAAGCCTCCCCTTGCGCCATTACTTCGGCGTCGGTTTCCTCGATTTTTTGACTTTGAGTGTCCTCTTGAGGCAATGCTTCCGACAAAGGAACGTCAACAGGCTGTTGCTCCACCCTTTCCGACGACTGTGCAACTTCGCAGGTGTCATCTTGTGCGCCTACGTCGACTTGGTCTTGCTCTTGCGACGGCAACGCCTCGTTTTCCGTTGGAAGATTGGGCGTGTCATTGTCGGACAAGGCGACGTTTTGCTTTGAAACGTCCGTCTGCACCTCAGGTTCTGTCGCTTTTGGTTGCAAAACGGCAGGCTGTTCCTCCCTGTAGTCCACCACGAAACTGATGTTGGCAGCCTTTTTCCCTATTGCCGAAAGTGCCTTTCTGTCGAGGTTGATGCGTTCCTCAAAAATAAGCCATCTGCCGTCGGTAACGTCGGTGTTGGGTATTGACAAAAGCAAACTGACGTACAGTGCGGTTTTTTCCGCTGTTGTCAAACTGTCGTACTCACGGGAAACGCCGTCAACCGCAAGACACGCCTTGCCGTCCTTTTCCACAACGGAAGCGTTGCTTTGAGTGAAAGCGTTGTAGTACTGCGATGCCCCCTTCAAAATGGACTTTACCTTGTCGGCGACAAGCAACCCCACAATTTGATTGTGATTGAGGGTCTGTTCCAGCATGGCAAAAGTTTTTGCCTCCGCAGCCGCAGCAGTTACCTTCATTTTTGCGGTACTTGCGGAAACGTACTTTTCCAACTGTTCCCGTCGAAGTTGTTGCAAATCGTTGCTACGTTGCACAAGTTTGTCAAGTTGCTGCTGTTTTTGATCTATTTCCCCTTGCGGAATTTCGCTGTAACGACTGTCTTTCAGTATGCCGTAGTAGTTTTCTATCTTTTCCGTCAGGTTTGTTTTCAATGCGTCGTACTGCGCAATCTGCGTGCGAAGTTGACTTATGTTTTTTTCAAAGTCGGCGGAAGTTACCTTTTCCACGTCCAACCCTTTCAGGTCAAATTCCATTTGCAATTCGCCGTACAGTTGGTCGTACTCTCTGCTTTTGCTTTCGTACAACCACTGCGCCTTTTCCAATTCCAGACGTTTTTTGAAAACTTCCTTTTCCACGGCCTGCTTGGATTCCGCAAGCATGTTGCGCTCGCTTTCCACGTCCCCCAGGTCGTAACGGAAATTCGCCACAGCCTGTTCGATGTCGTCGCTTCCCGCCTGCTTTTTAGCCTTTTCCGTGGACTGACGTATCTGCGTTTCGTTTACTTTCACGGTTTTTTGCGTTTCCACTATGGCGGCGTTGATGTCGTCAAGTTTGGAATTGACCTTTTCCAACTGACGGTACGCCGAAAGGTACTGTTCGTATCCGGAGGAAAGGCGAGTGCTTATGTCGGAAAGGGTTTCCTTTACTTTGTCGTTGGTGGAAACAAGTGTGTCCACCGTGTCTTTTGTCCCCTGCAACTGCAACTGCGTATCGGTGAGATACTTCAAACGGGATTTAAGTGCGCTCACCTTTGCCCTTAACGATTCCGTCTGACGTTTGAGGTCGGCAAGTTCCACTTCACTGCGCACGGCGTCCTGCTGCACGTCCAAAAGATACTTTGTCCCGTTGTCGTTGTTGAGTGCTTTCAGGTAGTTGAAAACCGTTTCCGAAGAGTTTTGTGCAACAATTTCTTTGTAACGGTTGTTTATATTTTGTTTTTCGCCACGCAAAGTGTCCATTTCGGCTGCGTTGATTTCCACATGGCGTTTTATTTCCTTTATTGCGCCTTCCAACTGCGAGGCAAGTTCCACAAGTTGGTCCCTGTCCAGGTTGCGTGAAGATATTTCCTGTTCCAACGCCTCAATTTCGCCGTCGTGGAAGTTGGCGTTTACGGCAAACACGCTGGAAGCGTCGTCGTTGAAAACCTTTTGACTGTTGAGAAACACTTCCCGTTTGAATTCTTCCTGCTTGCGAAGCAACGCTTTGTTCTTTTCCCCTTCAAGTTTGCTGCGGGAGTTTTCCAACTGCAAAATGCGGTAGCGATAGTCTTCCAACGCTCTTTCAAAGTTGCGCTGCTTTTCCTGCAAGGACATGTTGATGGCTTCCAACTTGGAATACTTGGCGTCCAGCACCTGCAAAATGGTGTCCTTGGCTTTGATGGGCGTTACCGCAACGTCCAATTCCGCAACGGAACGGAAACGTTTCATCTGAAGAACAAGATTGCTTTCCTTTTCGGCTATGCGGCTTTCTTTGACGGTAATTTCGTTTTGCAGTTTTTCCATCTGCGACTTTACTTCGTCGATTTTTACGTCCACACGCACCGTTTCCAAAAGTTCGCCCACCGATTTTGCCGGCACTTCAAATGCGTCCAGACTGTCCTTTACCTCCGAAAGGGATTTTTCCACGGCGTCAAGTTTGTTGACGTACAGCACACGCTCGCTTGTGAGATGCTGTTTTTTGTCGTTGAGTTCCAACAGCAGTTCGTTGAGTTTTTTGTTGTCTGCGTAAAGAGTGGCAATGTAGGCAAGTTCCGTGTTGATTGCCTCTATGCGGTTGCGTTTGTCCTGCGTCAAAGCAAACTGACGCTGTTTTTCCTCCAACTGCCTGTTGACGTTTGCCAACTCGTTTTCCTGCCACTCCAACTCGGTGGTGAGGGCGTAACGGCGTTTTTCCTGCTCGTCACGCTGCTTTGCCAACGTTTGCAAAGTCTTCACCTTGGGCACAAGCACGGCAATTTCGTCCTGAAGCGCAACAATGCGCCGAGCCTGCTCTATTTCTTCCTTGTGTGCGGTGAGGTTCTGATAACTCTTTTGCGCCTCTTCCAATTTGGTGGCGATTTCTCTGCGTATGCCGCCCACCGACTGCCCTGCCTTCATTTCGACAAGTTGCGCCGTTACTGCGGCAATTTCCTGCGAAAGGGCAGACAACTGCTCGTCGGTTTTGTCCAGTTGCTCCGCCGTTACGCTTTCGGCTGGAAGAGAGGCGTACTGACGCACACGACTGTACACGTCCTCCCGCTGCCGACGGGCTTTGAGGGAAGACTCTTCTATTTCCTCCTTCACTTCCGTCAACATCTTTATTTCTTCAAACTGCGACAAATCGCCGTGAAAATTTTCCACTGAAAGATTGTTGACGTACGCAAGGCGCAACACGTCTTGCAAACTGTCGTGAAGAATCTGCTCTATGTAATTGAGGGCGTTTTTGTTGCGTGCCACCACCTGCCAACGTCCCTCGGCATTCTTTTTCAGCACAAGGCGTGTTTTGTCGTCGCCGTGCAGTTTGGAAAGAGAGTATTCCGTTCCGTCCAAATCAAAAACGACTTCCACGTCCCTGACATTTTCCGTTTCTTCGCTGAAACAAAAATCCATGTAGGCATTGAGCCTGCCCCCTTTCACGGTGACAATCTCTTTGCCTTGGCTTGCGGTGCCGAAAGAAAAGGTCTGTTTCTTTTTGGTTTGAGGATCTGTGGCGATAACTTTGATTATTCGCATGCTGCTCTCCCGATTTGTACAAGTTATTGGCAAACTGTTGATAACGCCGCAAAATTGTGGTAAAATATTTTCCGACATATCGGACGTTAAACAGCCCTTGTGTTTTAATAATTATACTCTATAACTGTGAAATAATCAAGGTTTTGGGTAAAAATGAGGTAAATTATGGCTTTCTGCGACAAGGAAAAACAACTTATTGACGGCGGAATTACACCTGTCGACAACAAGTTTATACTCAACTACCTTCCCGACGCCCCCGACAAGTGCGTGGCGGTGTATCTGTTGGGGTTGACGCTGTCGCAAAGCAACGGCACGGACAATTCCTGCGAAACGCTTGCCGACAAATTGGAACTTTCCACGCAAGAGGTGATGGCGGCATACCTGTATTGGGAAGAACTCGGCCTTGTGCACATCACGTCGGACAATCCCCCTCATGTTGTGTACCTGAGCGTGAGAGATTCCGTTTCCTCCCTCAAAAAGGTGAAACCCTCCAAGTACGCCAAATTTACCCGTGAAATGCAAAACGTAATTCAGGGCAGAATGATTACCGCCAACGAATTTAACGAGTACTACACCTTTTTGGAAAACACCACCTTTCAGCCGGAAGCGCTTATTGCCGTTGCAAAGTACTGCGTGGCGTTGAAGGGTACGGAAATCAACTACCGTTACATACTTACCGTTGCACGCAATCTGTTGCAACGTGGCGCAACTACACTTGCCGTCGTTCAGGACAGCCTGGACAGCCGACAAAAGTACGACGAAGATCTGAAGGTGGTTTTCAAAGCCTTGGGCAAGACGGGCAAATTCGAACACTCCGACAGGGAAATGTACGAAAAGTGGACAAAGGACTACGGTTTCACAGGCGAAGTAATAGTTGCCGTTGCCAAAACCTGCAAAAGCGGAGGAATGGGCAAACTGGACGCAATGCTCACCGAATACTACAAAAAGGGCGCACTTTCCGTACAGGAAATTGAAACTTACCAAAAGGAAAAGGAACATCTCGTTGCCCTTGCACGGGAAATAAACCGCACCGTCGGCGTGTACTACCAAAGCGTCGATTCCGTCGTGGACGAGTACATTGTCGGGTGGATTCACAAAGGTTACGACGACGAAACGCTTTTGGCGGTGGCAAAATACTGTTTCCGAAGCGGCATACGCACGTTGCAGGGGCTTGCCTCCATTGTGGAAAAACTGTACAAAAACGGTATCACCACCGTTGCCGCATTGGACAATTACCTGGCGGAAACGGCAAAAAAAGACCAAAAAATCAAATACGTATTGGAAAAATGCGGCATCGAACGCAACGTTACCAACAACGACAGAACACTTTACCGCACCTGGACGGACAGATGGAACATGTCGGAAGACATGATAAAGTTTGTTGCGGAAAAGGCAGTAGGCGCAAACAACCCCATGGCATACGTCAACAGAATTTTGTCAACCTACAAGCAGGCGGGCGTTGTTACCGTAGGTCAGGCGGAAGCCTTTGACAAGGCGGCAGCAACCGCAACAGCCAAGTCGTCCGAACCGAAACAAATTACCGTGGGCGGGGAAATTGCCCGCACGCAGTACACCGACGAGCAACTCAACGCACTGTTTACTGCGCTTGACGACAGGGAGGAGTGATGAACAAACAACAACTTGTGTTTCTTGCAAAGAGAAATGTGCAAAGCCACCGTCAGAAGGCGTTGGACGGCTACGACGCCACCATGGCTTTTTTGCGCAGTCATGACGACTGGAACAGTTGCGAAAAGGCGCTGAAAAATGCGCAGGTGGCATTTGCTCTGTACAACAAAACGCAGGAAAAAGCCAGCATCAAAAAGTACACGCAAATGCGCAACGCACTTTTGCAGAAGTATCATCTCACGGAAAAAGACCTTTCGCCCCGCTTCCGTTGCAGGAAATGCTCCGACACGGGATTTGTGAACGGCAAAGCGTGCAGTTGCCTTCAAAGGGAAATTCGCAAACTGCTTGTCAGCCAAAGCAACGTGCAAAACGCAAATTTCACCTTTGAAAACTCTTCCGAAACAGACGAGCACAACCTGAAAGTGGCATCAAAAGCACGCAACGTATGCGAAAATTCCGTACACACCAACATTTTGCTTACGGGAGGCACAGGCTCGGGGAAAACCTACCTGCTTACCGCTTGCGCCAACCTGTGCGCACAACTTGGAAAAAGCGTGCTGTGCGTTACTGCTTACAACCTCAGTTCGCTGTTTTTGGAATGCCATTTGAGCGACTTGGAAACGCAAAAGACAATTATGGACAATCTCACAGACGTAGACGTGCTGGTAATTGACGATTTAGGTACCGAAAACGTGTACAAAAACGTTACCGGTCAGTACCTGTTTGCATTGATTAACGAAAGAATTGCCCGTGGCAAACAAACCTTTATCAGCACCAACCTTTCCCTTGCCAAATTGCAGGAAATTTACGACCCGAGGATTTTTTCCCGTCTTATGGACCAAAAAATCACCTTTGTGGCAATGCTGAAAGGAAATGACAAGCGTCTTGCAAAATAACATTTACAGCCGTGTCGCCGCAAGGCGGACACGGCTTTGTTTTCGCCGTACAACGGCAAAGGAGCAACAATGAAAAACAAACTCGACGGCAAAATCGCCGTAATTTCCGGAGCGTCCTCCGGCATAGGTAAAGCCATTGCAACAGCCCTGCAAAAAGAAGGGGCAAAAATTGTGGACATATCACTGAAAACGGACGGAAGTTACTTCAAAAATTACGCCGCCGACATCACCGACAACAACGCCGTTGCAAAAATCGTAACGGAATTGCAGCGTGACTGTGGCAAAATCGACTTTTTGTTTTGTAACGCAGGCTTCGGAATAGGCGGAAGCATGGAAAACACCCGCCTTTGCGACATTGAAAAACTGTTTGCCGTAAATTTGGTGTCGCACGTAAAAATGACGGTGCAAATGCTACCGCTGATAAACAACGGCGGAAAGATTTTCTTCACCGGTTCGCTTGCCTCCATCATTCCCCTGCCCTACCAGGCGTGTTACTCGGCAAGCAAAGCGGCAATAGAAAACTTTGCACGTGCCCTTCGCACGGAACTTAAACCACGCAAAATTGCCGTCTGCACCATTATGCCGGGGGATATCCGCACAGGCTTTACCGACGCACGTGTGAAAACTTCCGCCAATACCGACGCCGAAAATCACAGTATAGCCAAAATGGAAAAGGCGGAAAGGAGTGGCAAAAGTCCCGACACTGTGGCAAAAGTTGCAGTTGCGCTTGCAAAACGTAAAAATCCACCGCTGAGAGTTTCGGTGGGCGCAGACAGCAAAGCCATTGCCCTTTTGGTAAAGTTGCTTCCGTTGCGTACAGTAAACTTTTTGGTGGAAAAACTGTACATCTGATTTCAACCGCACGGCAACAAGAGCGGTTGACAGGCTCATCTCACAGTAAAAGACCGGACGCAATATCCGGACGCAATATTAAGGTTTATTTACCGTGTATTTATTACATAGTAGTTACAAAGAGGCGTGCTACAAAATAAATAGGCGTGTACAAAATGCAACTAACGACCAAAAGGTACCTTTTGCCTGACAATACAAACTTTGCCCAAAACCTGTTTTGTTTGTAATGACGTTTTCGACGGTTCAAGTTTAAGTACCGCAAAAGTATCTCAACAACAAAACGCACTGCCGTCGGCAAAGGAAACTGCAAAACACGCTTTGTACGGAGAGAGTTTTTGTTACCTGCTTTTGCAACGCACCGATAAGACTTTGCCAAACCGACTTTTCTATTATGGAAGGCGATTCTCGGCGAAGCCGCATTAACGCAACGGCTTTGGAAAAAGTTTGATTGACGATAAATGATTTGCAAAAACAAAATCTGTATCTCTACGAACAGACGTCAAAAAAAGAATAATTGTGACAATATTTTGCAACTTTTGCAAAAATTTTTATATTTTTGTGCAAAACTTTACATAAATTCGTTGACAAATTTGTGTTTTTGCATATAATATAGGCGAAAAACAGGAAAGGAGGAAAACCAAATGAAGAAATGCATGTACAGCCTGATGCTGTCACCCGACGTCGTGCGGGAGTTAGACATTTTGGCAGACAAACAAAATACAAACCGTTCCAATTTGGTCAACCAGATTCTTGCGGAATACGTTTCCCTCATTACGCCGGAAAAACACGTCAAAAACATTTTCGACGTGGTGGAACAGATGTTCGGTCAAAAAAGCAACTTTTTGTTTTACAGTCAACCCAACGATTTGACAATGTCCATCAAAAGTTCGCTGAAATACCACTACCGCCCCACAATAAGGTACGAAGTGGAAATGTACCGCATGCCAAAGGAAACGATAGGACAGTTGAAAATACTGTACCGCACGCAATCGCCGGAACTGCTTGTGGAACTGACGAGGTTTTTCAAAATATGGATGCGTCTGGAAGAGTTGTACATCAGCAATCTTTTTGACAAAGGCGCAATTTCCTACGGTTTGGAAAACGGAAAGTTCACACGTACCTTTGCCGTACCAAACCACTTCGACTACTCGGAAAAGGACATCGGTAACGCCATAGGCAACTACATTGCCACATTTGACGAAATGCTGAAAACCTATCTTGACGGCAAATACACATCGCTGGAAGAGATGGAAAGCAGATATCTTGCCTACCTCAACGGCGGAGCGCAACTGATTTAACAAGGAGGTGAAAAACATGGACGCTCAAAAACTCACTAAAAAAAGTCTTGAAGCCATATCTGCCGCACAGAACATGGCTTTGGAAAATCAAAATATGCAAATAATGCCGGAGCATTTGTTGTACGCTTTGGTAGATCAGGAAGGAGGACTTGTTCCGCAACTGCTTAAAAAGCAGGGTGTGGACTGCGACAGTCTGCTTGCCGCCGTGGACAGGGAAATTGAAAAAATCCCCGGCGTCAGCGGCAGCGGAAGAGAACCGGATAAAATCTACATCTCCCCCATTACCGACAAAATTCTTTCGCAGGCGGAGAAAAACGCCATGTCTTCAAAAGACGAGTACGTTTCCGTCGAACACATAATGCTGGCGCTTTTCGACAACGCACCGGAAAACATAAGGGAAATTTTCCGCACCTTCCAGATGACGAAAGACAAATTTTTGCAGGAATTGAAGAAGGTGAAAAGTTCTCCCGTTACGGGCGACGACCCCGAAAGCACCTACGACGCCCTCAACAAGTACGGATTTGACCTTGTGGAAAGGGCAAAAGCGCAAAAACTCGACCCCGTCATCGGACGTGACAACGAAATACGAAACGTAATACGAATTTTGTCACGTAAATCCAAAAACAACCCCGTGCTTATCGGCGAACCGGGCGTTGGTAAAACCGCCATTGCCGAAGGTCTTGCGCAACGTATCGTGCGTGGCGACGTACCCGAAGGATTGAAAAACAAAACCATTTTCGCACTGGACATGGGCGCCCTCATTGCAGGGGCGAAGTTCCGTGGCGAATTTGAGGAAAGGCTGAAAGCCGTCCTAAACGAAATAAAGAAAAGCGACGGCAGAATTTTGCTGTTTATCGACGAACTGCACACCATTGTGGGCGCAGGAAAGAGCGACGGCGCAATGGACGCAGGCAACTTGCTGAAACCCATGCTTGCCCGTGGCGAATTGCACTGCATAGGCGCAACTACGCTGGACGAGTACCGCAAGTACATCGAAAAGGACGCCGCTTTGGAAAGACGTTTCCAACCCGTCATGGTGGACGAACCGTCGGTCATGGACACCATTTCCATTTTGCGTGGTCTTAAAGAAAGGTACGAAGTGTTTCACGGAGTACAAATTCACGACCAGGCGCTTGTTGCGGCTGCTACGCTTTCCAACAGGTACATTACCGACAGATTCCTGCCCGACAAAGCCATTGACCTGGTGGACGAGGCTTGCGCCACAATCCGTACGGAAATTGACTCAATGCCTGCGGAAATGGACGACATATCCCGCAAGATAATGCAGTTGGAAATTGAAGAGATGGCACTGAAAAAGGAAACGGATACCCTTTCGCAACAGCGTCTTGCCGACATTCAGAAGGAACTTGCCGATTTGCGTGAGAAATTCAACGCAATGAAGGCGCAATGGCAAAAGGAAAAACAAAGCATACATTCCGTTTCCGACATAAAATCGGAAATTGAAAAGGTAAACGCCCAAATCGAGGCGGCACAGCGCAACTACGACTACGCAAAGGCGGCGGAATTGAAGTACAGCCGTCTGCCCGCTTTGCAAAAACAACTTGCCGAAGCGCAGAAAAACGGTGACAAAAAGCAAAACACTTTGTTGCGTGACACCGTTACCGAAGAGGAAATTGCAAAGGTCGTTTCCCGCTGGACAGGTATTCCCCTCACCAAACTTATGCAGGGTGAAAGGGAAAAGATACTGCACCTTGACGACATACTGCACAAACGTGTTGTCGGTCAGGATGAGGCCGTTACCAAAGTTACCGAAGCAATCATCCGTTCCCGTGCGGGCATAGCCGACCCCAACCGCCCGATAGGTTCGTTTTTGTTCCTTGGCCCCACAGGCGTGGGCAAGACGGAACTTGCCAAAGCGCTTGCGGAAAGTCTGTTTGACGACGAGCACAACCTTGTGCGTATCGACATGACGGAGTACATGGAAAAGTTTTCCGTTTCACGTCTTATCGGTGCGCCCCCGGGATACGTCGGTTACGACGAAGGCGGTCAACTTACCGAAGCGGTAAGAAGAAAGCCCTATTCCGTTGTGTTGTTTGACGAAATAGAAAAGGCGCACCCCGATGTGTTCAATATTTTGTTGCAGGTACTTGACGACGGCAGAATTACCGATTCGCAGGGCAGAACGGTGGACTTCAAAAACACCATAATAATTCTCACCTCCAACCTCGGTTCCGGTTACCTTTTGGAAGGAATCGAACCCAACGGGGAAATTTCGCAGGAGGCAAAAGACCGTGTGTCGGCACTGCTCAAACAGAGTTTCAGACCGGAATTTCTTAACCGTCTGGACGAAATTGTGTACTACAAACCGTTGACAAAGGACAATATCTCCAAGATTATCGACTTGCTGATTAAAGACCTTGCCCAACGTATGAAGGAAAAACAACTCAATTTGCAAATTACCGACAAAGCAAAAGATTTGATTATCGAAAACGGCTACGACCCCGTTTACGGCGCAAGACCGCTTAAACGGTACTTGCAAAGCAAAGTGGAAACGCTCATTGCAAAGACGATAATTGCCAAAGATTTGCATGCAAACGACACCCTTGTCGTGGATGTGGAAAACGGCGATTTTACCGTAAAAGTGAAGTAATGCAGGTTGAATTTCAGCGAGAAAGCAGGGAAAATGTACCGCTTTTCCCAATACGTATCAAGTTTTTTGGTACAATACAGCAAAACAAAAAAGGCTTGTCCTTGCGGGCAAGTCTTTTTTTGTTTTTTGTCGTCAAACGAAGTGAAAAGCAGGTTTGAACCGCTGTACCTTGCAACAATGCCTCTTACAACTTCAATTTGTTTTTTTTCGACACGCAGCCTGTGCGCATCAGACGCCGCAGCGAGAATTTGCAAAAGCAGCCGTTTGCCTATATCAAATGTTTTACCCCAAAGGCGTTGCCGACGTCAATCAATTTATTGTACGTGTTTGTTTTTCCTGCACGTTATTCAACCCAAATTTAAGCGTAAAAAACATTTACCACACAAGTTTTACAACAAAAAGGCATTTTTCACTCAAAAAAATTTGTTTTTTACTCAATTTTGTTTTCCTGCACGTTTTTTCACACCAAGTTTAAGCGTAAAAAACATTTACCACCACAAGTTTTGCAACAAAAAAGCATTTTTCACTCAAAAAAATTTGTTTTTTACTCAATTTTGTTATGTTTTATTCATACAATTTGATAAAATTTATTACTATAGGTTGATTTTCGTTATTGAATGTGTTAAAATACACTACAAATACAACAAATTCGACAAAATATGCGTTGTATTGAGCCGTTTTTACGGAGGACAAATTGAACCAGCAAATTTTCGTTGTGCTGACAGCGGCAGCATTGATTGCAATAGAATTCAGCTTGGTAAGGTACATCAGAGGCACGACTTCCGTCAAAACTCCGGTGGACTTGCTTAAATATTGCTTCATGTACGCACTTGTGGCTTTTGCGCCCCTAAGTGCTTTTGCCACGCTGTTTTTGGCTAACTTTGCGGAAATCAGTTTTGTTCTTAAAAACAGCCTTACGCAGGAATTTCAGGATTTCTGCCGTGCTTTGCTGCAACTTACACTTGGTACGCAATCGGTATTCGTCGCAGCGAAGTTGCTTTTAGGCTACCTGTTACTGCTGTTTGTAGGGTCATCGCTGGCAACGGCAATTCTTTGCTTTTATTCCCGTTGGTACAAAATTCGCAAACAACAAACAAGCGAAAGCCTTACGGTGAAAAAAGTTGTTTTCAACTATCAAAATCCGGTGTGTAACAAACTGTATTTGTCACTGGAACGTTTGCTCAACTGATTTTTTGTTTTTTGTTTTTCCCTAATTTCAACAAAATCCGCAACTTTTGAAAACGACAGTTCCTGTCGTCGTTTTTGCCGTGCATAAAAAGCACACGTCGTTTTTTGCGTGTGTAAGGCTTCTTGCACTGAAAAAAAAGTGTATTTCAACAAAAAAAATACGGCGAAAAACACATTTGCGCAAAACGACGGGGAAACGTGCCCGAAAGTAATACCTGCGGGAAACAGTTTGTAACAAAGACACACCGAAAAGCCTTTTTTGGGGCATACACGTTTTTTAACGTTTTTAACATACTGAAAATACGCCACAAACGCTGTTTGTGGGAAAGGAGTTTAACCATGACAACTTCAAAATGCAAAATACTTAAGGCAATTGCACTGCCTTTGCTTGCAATAATTTTTGTGGCAAGCGTGCTTTTGGGAGTATTTGCAGACAGAATCGACTTTTTTGCAAACGCCGATTCTCAAACGCCGACATCCACCAACCCCAATGCGTGGGACGGAGTGAGTAGCGATACTTCCTTTTACACCTTTTCTTCCAACACACTGCACATCTACACCCCAAACCAATTAAAGGGATTGCAGACGTTGGCGGGAAACGGCTTTACCTTTGAGGGGCTTACCGTCCAACTGGAAGCCGACATCGACCTTGGCGGACACGACTGGTACCCCATCGAAAACTTTGCAGGCATTTTTGACGGCAACGGACACACCGTAAGCAACGGCGTGCTTAACATTGTCGGTTCCGCCAACGTGGGCTTTTTCGGTACCGTTGACAAAATCGTCACCATCAAAAACCTGACGCTGAAAAATTTCAGTTCCAAAGTTTCAAAAGAACAACTCAACAGCAAAAGCGTGGGACTGCTTCTGGGCGAAAACACCGCTAGCGGCACAAGAATCGTCAACTGCGACGTTGTGGACAGTGCGCTTAATTTTCAAGCCGCAGGCCATCCCGATTCCGGCAAAAACGGTTTGCTGGTGGGCAGAAGCAAGGCGGCAATACTTATTGACGGTTGCACCATTGCAAACAGCACGTTGTACGAAGCATCGTCAATGGGCTACCGCTTTGGCGGTATTCTGGGAGGAAACACCGCTTCCGAATACGACAGCGTCGTGAGAAACTGCAATATGTGGAACACCTACCTTCTCAGTTACAGGAATCCCGAATCAGGCACAAACTACGGATTGATTTGTGGCGAAGGTAATGCAGTAACAGTGGAGAACTTCCACACCAACATGATAAATTACACGGCAGGTTCCTTCTACAACGGCAAATACGACCTTTCACAAGTAGGACTTTCACAGCAGGTTGTTTCTGCTTTGGACAACTATCCTTTGTACGACGCCTATGCAAAAATCTACACCTCAAGGCTTTTCGGCGGTTCCAGTTACTTCACGGGCGACACCTCTTACGACGGAATTTTGTTGGAAAAATCCTTCCTTGTGGACGGCGTTGACAAACTTTCCAACATCTACGCCAACAAAGGTTCGCTTAGCGTCGCAGAAAACGTGCAAAACGTCAAAATAGAATTTGACGTTGAAGTCGACGCAGTTGTTACCGTTGGCGGCGTTACCGTGGAAGACACCAACCCCGACGGAAAAATCGTGGAATTTGCCGTTGGCGACGGTTTCAAACAAACGGTTGTGGATATTTACTTTGACGGAATACTTGTAGCGCACTACAATCTGCTTTCCGGCGGAAGCATGGATTACTCCCTCACGATGGAAGGCAATGCCATTGAAGAAAATCACGAATTTTTGACGATGAGCGGCACCTCTATTCACGTTACCGACAGTGCGAAAAACATCGGAGTCACATTCAACGGAATTGCGCCCGAAGGAACGACGCTTTCGGTCAACGGTGTGACTGCCGACAGCGACGGAAACGTGACTTTGGCGGAGATTCCTTCCACACTGTCCTTGTGCATACAGTCCGGCACAGGTACACAGGAAATCGCTTTGTACTCCGTTACCGTGTGGAATCAGTTGGCTACGGGCAACGATTCCATCTACTACCGCGACATCGGTTCCTATGCGTGGACGGTGCAGGACGGAACGTTCAGTTACACAAGCGGCGACACAAGTTCGTCCTCTCAGGCAAACTTCATTGTTCGCAACGCTCAACAGGTAACGATCACCTACAGCATCGATTGGAAAATAACCGACGCTTGGTCGCCCAACCAATTCCAAGTGTATCTTGACGGCACAAACGAGGCAAACCTTGTTGTAAATGAGGAAGCGTCTGCCAACTATTCCGTGGCAAACAAATCCTACACAATAGACACCAACGGCGAAGTTCACCAACTCATTGTGTTACGTTACGCTAGTTGGAGTACCGTTAGCGTGAATGAAAGTTTCTCTCTTTCCACGGCAACGACCTCTGACGAAACGGGAAGCGCCACCGCAACGACGAGTCCCATCGTCAACGCCAACAAATGGGCAAAACCCGTGAAAGCCGAATCGGAAGAAATAACTGCCACGACAGGCGAAAAGTATTCCGACAACGTGTACTACACCGTTACAAGCGGATCCACTGCCGCAAACACATGGACGCTTTCCAACGGTCAGTTTGCAGGCTACAACGGCGACGGCGATGCAGACACCATAGTGCTTACGCTGTACTTCTACAACGTGAACTACGTCACGTTGGACTACAAACTGTCCATCTACAACTACGACTTTGGCGGATACTTCTACATTGACGATATCACCAATGCAGACAGCCCCGTTTCCCTTGTTGGACAATCGGTTGGCGAAACGGATTACATTACCCTTTCCAAAACCTACGAAACATTGGGCGACTACGTTTGGAGAATCACCTATTACCGCAAATACACCGACAACGACAATACCTGTTGGATCAACAACATCCACGCAGGCGACCACAATCAGGCAATTGACGTTACCGTAATCTACAACGGCGAATACGGCGACGTGACGAATATTTTTGAGTTTGCCGACAGCGCAATCGGAACGACGGTCAACTACGGCTCGGCTATTCAGCCGTGGGCTGTGGCAAAAGACGGCTACAAATACGTCGGTTACAAACTTAACGGCGGAGATCTCATCGCTTCCAACGGCGACATTTACTACATCTACGAAGCAATGTCGATAGAACTCGTTTTCCAACCGGAAATTGTAATTCCCGACGAAAAACTTGCGGATTTCACCTTCGAATTTACCCAAGGCGACACAGTCATTTCCGAACAGGCAAAGTTTTACACCAACTACACGGTGGAAGCCTACCCTTCGGACAACAGTCTGTTGTTGACGGCGCCCTACCTCAACATCGGGGAAACGGCGAAACTGTACATCAACAACGAATTTGTGTTGACCATGCAGGAAGAGCAGGAAACCTTCTACGGCTTGGTGTACAACATTGACGACAACGCCAAAGTTGACATTGTGTACAGCAAGGAAGGCAGCAGCGACGTTACGTTCACCTTCTTTATCCAATTTGAACAACCCATGGAAGGAAGTTTGATTTCCGACGAATCGTTGGAAATCTCTTGGGAAAACGACGCACTGTATCCCTTCACCTACGATCTTGGTTTGTCCAGCGCCGACAGGGCTGCTTACAGCGCAGGCAACAGCGGCGTGCATGACTCGGCGTCCGCAATTAAATTTACCGTGCATGGCAACGGCGTACTGTTCTTCGACTACTACATCAGCAGTGAAGACGACAGTGTGTACGGCGATTTCGGCGTGTTTGCCATCAACAACGAAACGCTGAAATTGGACCAGGACGACAATGTTTTGTATTCCTACAATTTGTTGCCCTTCACGGGAAGCACGGGAACTACCTACGTAAGCCTTGCGGGAAACAACCCCTACATGGGATACCTCGGCGCCGAATTGGTGGAAGGTAACTACCAAAACAAAACAGCCGAAGGCGGACGACTTGACGACAAAGCAGCCGGCGACCTGGGCTGGGTGAGTTGGCAAATTCCCATCAATACCGACGTTACGGGTAGCGATGTTAACGACATTTACATCGGCTATTCGAGAGGTTCCCTTGACAACAGCGAAACCTACGAAGACACATTTGCCATTGCAAACGTGCGTTTTGTAAGTCAGCAATACACCATTTCCGCAGGCGTGAGCAACGAACAAGGCGGAAGCGTAACATCCGACCCCGAAATACCAGCAGACGGACTTACGTACAGCGGAGGAAACTACACGCTGACGGCAACGGTAAACGACGGTTACACCTTCTACGGTTGGGCGGACAGCGTTAGCGGAGAACTTGTTTCCATCAACAAAACCTACGTTGCAACGGTTACGTCCAACGTTTCCTACACGGCTATCATCGAACCGAACGGCACCTACACGGCAAGAATAAACGGCAACTTCTACCAAACTTTGGAAGAGGCTTTGACTGCCGCTAACGAGGGTGTAACGGGCGACTTGATACTGTACAAAGACGTTACCTTCGATAAGGACTCGACAATTCCCGAGGGAATTCACCTGATTGTTCCCTACTCCGCAACGGACACGACGGGATACGGCGAATTGGGCAACAAAGACAGGGTTTCCTGGAACGTGGGCGTTGACCCCTACATCACCGTTACCGTAAACAGCGGCGTAACGCTTACCGTTGACGGACAACTTACCCTTGGCGGTGTACAGCACCACCTCAGCCAGACGGCTCAGGGACACACTTCCGGCGATTACAGCCAGATTGTCAACAACGGCAACATTGTGTTGAACGGCGACATGAACGTTATCGGCAGAGTTACGGGCAACGGCGTGCTTACGGTAAACAGCGGAGCCACGCTTAAACAACCATTCCTTGTAAACAACTACGCAGGAGGCACAAACACCCTCAACTACTACGAAGACGGGCATTTCCCCTTCGTGCAGTTTGCAACGGTTAACATCGAATGTAAACAAATCATCAACTACGGTGCAAAAGTTTCCGGCGCCACGTCGCTGTTCTTCTTCTCGTCCATCACAACGCAGGACGTTGTGCTGATGGACGCCATCGAGAACAAAGAAACAAGCGGCGAAGGCTCGCTTCTGTGGATGCAACAGGGAAGCCGCATTGAAGTTACCTACGACGGAACGAAATGCGTGAACGAACTGCACGGGACAACCAACAAAGTTCACCTGGGCGACAGCGGACTTACCACGCTTGACATCTACGGAAACGTAACTCTCGGCGAATTCAGTCTTATCGGCTACGGTTCATTCGACATGATTCTTGCCCTGCCCTACACCTACAACATAGTGGTGAAGGAAGGCACGCTCACCGTTCCTGCGGACAGAGCATACAAAATTATGCCGGGTGCAAAAGTTACCGTGGAAAGCGGCGCAACGCTGGACGTACTGGGCAGGCTGTACGTGTACGACGGACTGATTCAGGCGGATAAGAGCGGTAAACAATACCCCAACAGCACCACGCTTACCAATTACGGTTTCAGTGCAAGCGGTAACCTTGTTGTGGACGGAACACTGAAAGTTGGCGCAGGCGCAACCTTTGCAGGCATTGTGCAGACAACGGGAACAAGCGGCGTTATCGAAATTGCCGAAGGTGCGAAACTGACCGACACAATCAAAGAGGGAAGCGAGTACGGCTACACCAACGACAAAACGATGCTTACCCTTTCGGCAAGAGTGTTCGGGCTTACTCACAACACACTGACAACGCTGGAAGCAGGTAAAACCTACAAGGCGTACAGCAGAAAGCAGTTTGTGCTGGAAAGTTTCTCGGTGGACAGCGCAGCCAGAATGGACCACACAAGCGAAACCATCAACCAACAGATGCAAGGTATCTTCCTTGTTGACGAAGGCGATGGACTTTACGGTGTGTACGGCGACGTGTACATCGGCGAAAACGTCGCAGGCGTAACCGTCAACATCAGCGGAAGGAAATACACCACCGATGAAAACGGCAAAATTTACAACGCCTATCTTGTGATTGACACCGACGGCAAGTTCGATTACTACACCGTGGGCAAACAGACAAATACCTTTGAAGGCGTGTACGGCACGGAAGAGGCGTTTGTAACGCTTACGCAGGTGATTAAGGGTGGCGAACTTGACGAAAACAACAACTATCTGCGTGAATTCGACACCAACGGCATAACAAAAGACCTCGACGTCAAAGCCTACATCACCTACTACGGCGGTGGTAAATCGGAATCCTTTGCACTGACAGGCGACATTGCCGACGGCAAACTTGTGGCAAACGTAACCTTTACGAACGCTACCTACCCCGTGCTTGACAGCACCGTTACGGTGAAACAGACAAGCACCGCAATTGCAACCTACATTGAAGAAGTAAACGCTTTGGCAACTGCGGAGGGAAGTCAACTTGTAACAAAGGCTACGGAAGCCTACGAAGCCTACACCGCTTTGCGTGACGGCAGACAAAACGAGGAACTGGAATTTTTGGAAGAATACCTTGCTTCCTACGAAGGATACTTCAAAGTTGCCAAGTCCCTTGCAATCGTCGGACAGGTAACTTACGGCGACGGAACGGCAACGGCAAATGTTACCTACATTGACGGCACAACTGCGGAAACCACCGTGAACAAACCGGCATACACAGTGCAAAACGGCGCAGTCGTAGCAACCTTCCAATGGGAAGGCAACTACCAAGAAGTAGCGTACACCCTTTCCGCAGAAACTCAAAACGTAGCAAAAGTTACATTGACCGTTTCCGTTGACAACAAAGAAAGCGTGTACGGCGATGCACTTGAAAAGTTGACGGCACAGGTTAGCGGACTTGTCAACGGCGACACACAAGAAAATGTACTTGTTCTTACAAAAGCAGGAACAAACGATGCAGGCACGCACGACATTACTGCGTCGCTGAAAGGCGACTACCAATACTTCTACAACCTTGTTGCAACAAAGGGAACGTACACCGTTACCAAACGTGCAATTACCGTTGTAATTGAAGACAAAACAAGCGTGTACGGCGACAAACTTGAAACGCTCACGGCAACTACAACGGACAGCGTGGCAAACGCCGACGGACTTGACAAAATCGTTACTCTCGAAAAAGCCATCGGAACAAACGCAGGAACGTACGCAATCACAGGCGAATGCGTAAGCGGCAACTACACCGTAACATTCGCCAACGAAAGCGGCGACGCTCAAAACGGCACCTACACCGTTACCAAACGTGCGACGGAAGTTACCGTTGCGGAACACGCCGACGTGATGATTTCCAAGACGGACAACATCGTGTTTACGGCAATCAGACAGTACGACAAAGCAACGCTTAGCGGTGCAACATTCCGCATTTTGAAAGACGGCGTGCTTGTTGCAACAGTTGCCGCCAACGGCGACGTTTCTGTGGCGGAAGGTCAACAACTTGCCGCAGGCGAATACACCGTTGTAGCGGAATATTCCGACAACAACTTTGAAATGACCTTTGTGGAAAACACATTCACCGTTGTGGAAGAAAACATGTACTACACAGTAGATTTCGGCTTCCAGACGGCAACCAAGGTGTACGACGCAACGCAAATGCAACTTGACGTAACGGTCAAAATTTCCGACACACAGGAAGCAGTGGAAGACTTCACTGTTACCGTGAACAAAAACGGAGGCGCCGTGCAATACATTTGCGACGTTGGCACCTACGACATTGTGGTAGACGTTGACGGAGTGAGATACACCGCTTCCTACACCGTTACCAAACGCGAAATAGACGTAACCGTAGAAAACAAAACAAGCGTGTACGGCGACAGCCTTGTTGCGCTTACCGCAACTACCGCAGACAGCGTGGCAAACGCCGAAGGACTTGAAAACATTGTTTCTCTTGCCAAACAGGACGGAACGGCGGCAGGCACCTACGCCATTACGGGTAGTTACGACAACGGCAACTACGACATTACCTTCACAAACGGCACCTACACAATTACCAAGCGTGAAATTACGGTAACGGTAAACTCTGCAAGCAGCCTTTACGGCAATGACATTGCAAGCCTTACCGCAACGGTTACCGAAGGTAGCGTACTTGCAGGCGACGGCACCGTGTACACCCTGTCCACAACTGCAACAAGCGCAAGCAACGTGGATAATTACGACATTACGGGTACCTGCACAAACGACAACTACCAAGTAACCTTTGTCAATACCGCAGACGCATACGCAATAACGCAACGTCCCGTGGCGGTAGTTATCGACGACAAAGAAAGCGTGTACGGCGAAAGCCTTGCCGCTCTCACGATGCACTACGCCGAAGGCTCGTTGAAACTTGTGGGCGGTCAGACATTGACGCAGGTAGTAACGCTCACCAAGGCGCAAGGCACCGATGCAGGCACCTACGCCATTGCGGGAAGTTACACCGACGGTAACTACGACATTACCTTTACAAACGGCACCTACACAATTACGCAACGTGCAATTACCGTAACGGTAGACGGCAAAACAAGCGTGTACGGCGACGAAATCGCAACGCTGACAGGCAAGGTTACCTCGGGTAGCGTGCTTGCAGGCGACGGCACCGTGTACACCCTGTCCACAACTGCAACAAGCGCAAGCGACGTGGATAGTTACGACATTACGGGTACCTGCACAAACGACAACTACTCTATCACCTTTGCCAACACAAAGGGCAGTTACACAGTTACAAAACGTGCAATTACCGTTGTAATTGACGACAAAACAAGCGTGTACGGCAACAACCTTGAAACACTCACCGCAACTACAACGGACGGCGTGGCAAATGCCGACGGAATAGCAACAATAGTTGCACTCACAAAGGATGAGGGTGCAACGGTCGGAACGTACGACATCACAGGCGAATGCGTAAACGACAACTACACCGTTACCTTCACAAACGGTACCTACACAATTACCAAACGTGACATTACCGTTACGGTAACGGACGTGGAAACGGACAACACGGTAACCTTTGAAGCATTGACGCAAAAATTCCGTTGGACTGTCAGCCAAGGCAACATCGTAGACGGCGACGACCTCAACGTGGAAGTGTACCTTGTAATTGGCGGAACGGAAATTACCGCCGACAATTTCAGAGCGACATTCTGTGGCGGTACGCACACGCTTACGGCACGTTTCGACAACGACAATTACAACATCTCGCTGCAAAACGGAACTCTTTCCGTGACGTTGCCCAAAGTAACGGTAGTAGATGTAGAAACTCAGTACGTTTACAGCGGAAGCGCAATCGTACCCTTCCATTGGGAAACCAACATCAGCGGAAAACTTCCCAGCGCAGACGAGTACTCCTTCAAAGCCACCTACTACGCTGCCGACGACGTGAACAGAGAAAATCCTTTGCAGATTGTAAACGCAGGCGATTACGTAATGGTTGTGTCCATCGTACACACAAGCGCCTACCAATTTGCCGATGAAGCGCAGACGGAATTTGACATTCACGTTGCCAAGAAGGACATTTCCGACAGCATTTCCTTTGTGGGAATAGAAGACGTACTCATCATCACCAACGAAGTGTTTGTAAGCGCAACAGCCGACGGCTACGACGTGGCAATTGACGTAACGCTCAAACGTGGCGAAACGGAAGTGGAATCGGTAAGCGTTGCCGGCGACTACACCGCAACTGCTGTGGTGAACGACGTCAACTACACGGGAAGCAAACAACGCTCCTTCACGGCTATTGCCGACGCCTACGCAAAGTTGAACGACTTTGTGCAAAAGGTAGACAAACTTGACGGCACCTTCACACAGGCGCAGGCACAACTTATTGTGGAATTGCGAGGCATTGCGCAGGGCTTCACCCAAGACGAACTGTTGCAGATAGAAAACACGCCAGCATTCAAAACGGCTTACGAAGAATACAAACAGGCGTGGACGCAATTTGTACAACAGGCAACGGAAAAGGTGGAACTTGCCGAAAAGACCTACGACGGACTGCTTGCCGTTGTTGCAACGGTAACGGTAATGTTGCTTGCCGCAGGCGTAGTAATTAAAAAATGGCTCAGTTGCTGAAAGGAGGTACTGACATGAAAAAGAAACTGTTTATTATTGCAACGGTGTTGATATTGGTGCTTTCTGCGGTAACTGTTACCGCCTGCAACACCGATGAAAAACTTTTCAACGCTTTTGTGGAAAAACTGCAAACGGGCTATCAGGCAGGCACGTTGCAGACAAAACGCACCACGGCTATCGGCGAAACACTGCTTGCGGAAACCTCGGCAAACTACACCTTTGCCGAAAACGGTTCCGCAACGGTGCAAACCACCGTCAGAAAACTGAACGAAAATCCCGTGGAAGGGGAAACGTACTTGGAAAGTACACAAACTTCCGACCTTACGGCGGATGAAGCCAAAGAAGTTTTCTTTGACGTATCTAAAATTTCCAAGGACAATTTTCTGAAGGGACAATACACGCTTTCCACGGAAAAAACGCAATCCACGCTGACATTTACCGCATCTTCGGCGGAAAAAATGTTTGGCGTAACCACAGAGGAAGCGCAACGCATATCCGATATTCAAGTTTCCGTGTGCGTTGAAAACGACAAACTTGCAAGTTTGCAAATAACCTACAAACTGGATACGGCAACCACCGTTACCTTTACGGCTACCTACGCCTACTAGGAACAATGCGCTTGGGGCAACACACCCCAAGCGCCTGATTGAAACCGCCTCAAAAAGCGGAGCGCACGTCTGAAAAAAGGCGTGCACAAGGCAAAAGCCTTTGCCCATGAATATTTCGGAAAAATTTTCTCGGTTCATGGAAAAAACCGCACAGTGTGCGTACGGGCAAAAAATCTTTGCCCGTCAAATCAGACATTACCGTGGCAATCACGTTGATATATCCAACATTTACACAAGGAAAAATTATGAAAAAGCAAAAACAACAAACAGACGTTATCGTGCAGATAACCGACCTGTGCAAAAAGTACAAAGGTGCGGACAAATTTGCCATAACAAACATCAATATGGAATGCCGTGCAGGGGAAATTGTCGGGCTGCTGGGCAAAAACGGAGCAGGCAAGTCCACCACCATCAAGTGTCTTACAGGATACTTTCCTTTTGACAGCGGCGAAATAAAAATTTGCGGACACGACATCCGAACAGATGGCGTTGCCGCAAAGCAAAATCTGGGATACGTTTCCGACACCCGTGCAATGTTCGACAAAATGACGGGGACGGAATACGTCAATTTTGTGGCGGATTTGCACCGCACTCCCTTGAAGCAACGTGAAGAAAGGATAGCGGAAATGCAAAAAGTTTTTCATCTCGGCGAAAAGATAGACGAACTGATTGCTTCCTATTCGCACGGAATGAGGCAGAAAATATGCATAATGGCGTCCCTCATTCACCGTCCCAAACTGTGGCTGCTGGACGAACCGTTGACGGGACTTGACCCGCAAACATCCAAAGCGTTGAGGGAATACATGCAGGTGTACAAGCAACAGGGCAATGCCGTGCTGTACTCGTCGCACAACCTTGACGCAGTGGAAAAGACTTGCGACAGGGCATACATCATCAACAACGGAAAACTTGTCAGCAGTATCGATATTGCCAAATTCAAAAAGAAAAATCCCGAAAAAAGTCTGGAAGACGCTTTTATCGAGTACTTTGAGGAGGACTGATGAAAACCGTACTGCTTTTGCTCAAAAAGGACAGACAGATTTTCCTTTCGGAAAACTTCAACGGAAACCGACGCCACGACGTATTCGGTGCGCTTTCCACAATTATTTTGCTTGCATTGCTGTACGGCACGTTTATCTACGTGTTTTACCACTTTGCAAGGTTTTACATGTCCGCAACGTTTGAAGTGCAAGGCGCCGAAAGGGCCCGTGCCTTTGAACTGACCACCTTTGTGTACGCAGCAATGTTGCTTATCAACATTTTTGTGGGCGTAAAACAAATCTATTCCGCATTGGTAAGCAGCAACGATTGCGACGTGCTTATTTACCAACCCATATCGCAACAGCATCTGTTTTTGTACAAACTGATAAAAATCTACATCGGACAAATAGTTTCCACGTTACTGGTACTGTTGCCCTCCGCAATTGTAATTGACGTGCTTTCCGCTTCCGTGGGAGGATTTTGCTACTACCTGACGGTGGTGTTTCATCTGTTGCTGTGCCCATTGCTGGGATGCGCCATTGCAGCCCTTTTCACCGTGCCTTTCAACGGCATTATGCGTTTCGTGCAACGCAAATTCGTGCTTCACCTGATACTGTATGTAATTGTTCTGGCGTTGGGATTTTGGCTGTACGGAATGTTTTTGTCGGTGCTTACGGACCTCATTCAGACGGGCGAACTGCTGTACGTGCTGGATTCCTCCACCGTTAACGCCGTTGCCGCAGTTGCCGCAAAGTTTTACCCCGTAAAGTTTTTCAGCAATATGCTTTTCGGGCAAAATGTGGCGGTAAGTTTGCTGTCGGTGTTGGGCATTTGCGCCGTTGCAGGCGTAGTTACCTACTTTGTGATACGTGCAATGTATTTCAAGGTGTTGCAACAAAAATTGGAAGGGGACATAAAAATTTTCCGCAAAAAGAAGAGCGTTGCAAAAATACATTCGCCCTTGGCGGCGTTGGTAAAAAAGGAATTTTTGATAATTCTGCGCACCCCCACCTACGCTTTTGCCTACTTTGCCACCACTTTTACGCTGCCTTTCATGGTGTACGTGTGCGCAAACCTCATGCGTTCCATGGTGGCGACGCTTCCCAACGTTGCCCTGATAAACTGCGATTTTGAAATTGCAATTTTCGTCATTGCCATGTTTTCCGTACTGACAAACACGTTTTGCACTTCCAACATATCCCGTGACGGCAAAATGTTTTCCATGCTGAAAACCATGCCGGTAGACGGATACCTTGTGGTAAAGGCGAAACTGCTGTTTTGCTCGGTGGTGTCGGTAGCGTCGGTATTGGTGAGTTGCATAGTGCTGCTGTGCGTATCCTACCTTAACTGGTGGCAGGCACTTGTTATTTTTGCCGTGGCGTCGCTGCTGGACATTGCGGAAATTGCCTTTGCCACCAAACGGGACCTTGCCAAACCGCACCTTCCGCAAAACGACCGTGACGAAGTTACCGAAGACAACAACAACGTTTCCGCCGTTACCCTGCTGGGACTTGTGTGCGCCGTATTTCTGGGAGGCGGCGCACTGGCGATGTCGCTTATTCTCTCACTGCTGTACACAAACGCTCTGGCGCTTACGGTTACCATGACATTTGTGTTTATTGCCGTGATACTTGTGTTTATTCTTTCGCTTGTGTACCTTTTCAGGGATTTGGAAGACAACTTCTACAAAGCGGAAGACTGAGGTGTAAAATATGAAAAACATGAAAACAAAAGTTATTGCGCTTGTGCTTGTAATACCCCTGTTGCTGATTTTCACGACAGGCTCCGTTGTGCAAGCCACGGAATTGTTGGTGGATGTACCCGTTACGTCCGTTACCATTTTGGGGGAAAGAAACAGGCGCATAGATATTGCCGAAGAGGGAACGCTGAAAATAGAAACGGAAGTTTTGCCCGCCAACGCCACCAACGCCAAAGTTACTTACAGCGCCGAGGCGGTGGAAGGTCAGCAAAAAGCCGAAGTGATAATTTCCGATGACGGCACGGTGAAACCCCTTACCGCAGGCACGGTAAACATTGTGGCATACGCCGACGGCAAAAGCGACAGTATTACCGTGGCGTTTTACTCTTCTCTTCCCATGGGCGTTTATCAGTACCTTACGGAAGTTAACCTGGCTGTAGGCGGCAGCACGCAAATACGCAACGGCGTGGACTACGCAATTTCCCCCGACGACGCTTCCGTTACCAATGCCGTGTGGGAAAGCGAAAACACCGATATTGCCTCCGTCAGCAACGGCAGAATTACCGCTCATTCGGCAGGAAACACCGCCGTCAACGTTACTTTTGACGGAATAAAAACAGACGGCAACGGCAATGTTTCCCCGCAAACTTTCTCAATGCGTTTCGACGTTACGGTAACCGTGGATATGCCGGAAACGGGCGTCAGCATAAACGGCGCAAGCGAAGGCACCTTTCCGCTTAACACTTCCGACAAAAACAATCCGCAAACTTTTTCCTTCCTGTACGATTCGGAAAAATTGTCCACGGAAGACATAAATCTGCATTACGACAGCGAAAAATTTTCGTTGGTGGAAATTACTGCTCAAACGCAAACGCTTTCTCAGCAAAATTACAGCGTGGCAACGCTGAAAGCGGCATTCTCCGACAGTATGGTGTACGGAGAAAGCGCCGTGATAGTATTGGAAAAAGACGGCGAACGGCTTGCTACGTTCACTATGGTGTACGCATTGCTGACAACTGCGGAGATGATTCCCCAAAGTACCGACCTTGTTGTAAGCAAAAACAACAACACCTTTGTGGAATTCACCGTGCTTACAAACGCCGAGGAGATGTACGGCTACGACTTTCAGACGGGACAGCGTGCCCAAAGGTACAACGTTACCTACTCTTCGTCGGACGCACAAATTTTGCGAGTGCAAAGTCAGGACAACAGATGCATTGCCACGCCTCTTGCCGAAGGTACGGTAACCGTTTACGCCACCGTTACGGACAGAAGCAACGGCAAAGTGCTTGCAAAAACGGAAATGCAATTCACCGTACACAACCCCTACACGCAACTGCTGTTTGAACTGAACCCCACAAATTACGGATTGCAACGGGAATACGTTTTGGGAAGGTACAACATTGACGTTTCCGAAGGCAACAACATTTTGACTCCCGTAAGCGGAGAAAACGCCCTTACGCTTGCGGTGAAGGCTTACACCGTGAAGGGCGAAACAACGCCGGACTTTTCCAAAGTAAAGTTTGAAAGCAGCAACGAAAAAATTGCCACGGTAAACAATCTTGGACAGATTTCTCTTGGCAGTCAAAGCGGCTACGTTACCATTACAGTAACAAACATCGAGTACGGTTCCACGGCGTCGGCGCAAGTAACGATACACTGCCGTGCCAACGGCGTAAACGTGTACGACTACGACCAACTGATGGCGGTTACACAGGGCAAACAGTACGAAACGGTGCTTCAGAACAACATTATGCTGGCGCCGGAAATTGCCCAAAACACTGCCGACGGAAACTTCCCCTTCCTCGCATACGCCAACAGTTGCGTTAAAACGACAGACGCCACGGCAGACGACAAATACTACGAAAACAAAGGGGGAAAATCTACGATAAAGTACGCAGTGGAATTTTCCGCAAACGTGTACGGCAACGGCTATTTCATCGACGCCGACAACCTAACGCAAAAACTTTTCAGCCGCTCGGGCAACAGAGTGTTTACAGGCCCCACCGATTTGGTGAGTTGGGGCAACAACACGGAAAAAATCGCCGTCAAATCGCAGGACAACGCAGTGTTCCTTGTAAAAACGGACAACGTGGCAATTTGCAACGTGGAATTGAAAGGATGCTCCGACGCCTCTCTTGTTGCGCAAAACGAAAACGGCACGTCCTACACCGACCTTGGCAAACTTGACTACTGCGGAACGGTGCTGGAAGTGGCAAGCGACAACGTAACGGTCAGTTACAGCCGTCTTAACAACGGAAGAACGGTGTTGCGCATTTTCGGCAAAGCCTCGGCTAGTCTTGCCGACGTGCAAAGCAATCCTCAATCCTTCAAAGCGGAAGTTACCGTGAACAACTGTTTGTTGGGATACGCACGGGAATTCATTTTGAAAATGGGTACCAACCAGATTAACCGTGTTTCCCCGAGCAACTACACCGATTTCGGCATAACTTACCTAAACAAAATAAGCGGCACCATTTCTCAGGAAGTGTACGACGAGGCAAGCCCCTTCTTCACCAAAGCAAACGGAGAAAACTACCTGCCAAAGGACGCAGCCAATGCCACCGACGACTACTTCAACAACAATTACGTTTTGACGGACGTAACGCTTGAAGACTGCGCCTTCCGCAATGCGGGGCTGTTTTCCGTGGGATTGGAAAGTATGTTTGGCGGGTTGTGTCTGCACCGCTACGATTACAGCGACAACTACGCTTTCTGTTCCAAACTGAATTGGGGCGGAATTGCAGGCGCAAGTTACCCTGCGGCGTTACACTTGAAAGGCGACGTGCGTTTCTACGACTGGAAACAGGTGGACTCGGTAAACAGCGACACCTTGCTGGAAGGAAGCGACACGGAAGTCGCCCAACTGATAGGGCTCAACCTGGATTTTTCGGAACTTATCGGCAACTACGACGCACAACTGCAACAGTCGGAAAAACTTATGCAGGACTACAACGGTCAAAAGTACGTCAACGGCGCAATAGCCTTCTACGGCGGAGGGAAAAATTACAGTTACGTGGACACATTGGAAGTGAGCGGAGAATTTCATTCTCTGGCAAATTACACGGTACCGGTAACCTACTTCATTGCACAGGGCAATGCACGCCTTATCTATTATACGGCGGGACAGGAAGATTTCCGCTTCATGCTGTACAATTCCGCAAGTTCCTTCAACGTACAAAAACAATTTAACGATTTTGCCTCGGGACAGGCTCTCAACTGGCTGTACCGCACCGTCTGAGGCCGTCACACTGATTGTGACGAAAGTTTTGGTGAAAGTCGACTGAATGTCTGCCATTGCACTTTATCGTCGCAACCGTTCGACAAAAAGCGTAACAGTACGGCAAAATTTTCCGACAAAAAAGGGAAGCGTTTGACGCTTCCCTTTTTTATTTGTACTTTTTTTGCGCAGTTTTGCATGGCGTTTTGCATGCGACGTTATTGCCTAAAAACAACGTGTGCTTCCCCTCAGAAATGGTGAAAACAAATCTTCGGCACGCAGACCGCCTTGCAGGTTTTGCGAAAATTTGCAACCACGGTTTTGCAATCAGTCCAAAGCCTTGTACAGATGCACTACCGTGTCCACGCAGTTGTCTATGCCAAGGACGCCGCTGTCCAACGACAAATGATAGTTTTGCGCCTTGCCCCATTCCATATCTGTGTAGTAGCGGTAATAGGCGCTACGCTGTTTGTCCTTTTCCTTCAAACGTTTTTCCGGACTGTCGGCACGCTCACCATACAGACGCACTATTCTGTCGGCACGCACAGACATGTCGGCATGCACAAAAACTTTGAGAAGAGGAAAGTCGTCCCGCAAAATGTAGTCGGCACAACGTCCCACTATCACGCAGGCGCCTTTTTGCGCAAGTTCCTTGACGGTGTTGCTTTGCGCCACCCACAAAATGTCCTGGTTGGACATGGTGTTGTTGGCACGCATGGAAAAAATGTTGCCTATCCAACTGGATTGAGTGGCGTACTCGCCGTGTTCGGAAATGTAGTCATGGGCAAATCCGCTTTCTTCCGCCACCTTTTCGATTATTTCCTGGTCGTAGCAGGGAATACCCAACTTTTCCGCCACTTTTTTGCCGATTGTACGCCCTGCGCTTCCAAATTCACGGCTTATTGTAATGATGCGGTTTTTCATAGACTTGCACCTCTTTTTTACCGACGTTTATTGTTGTTTCAAAAAAACAAAACGACGTCTTTTTGTGTTTATTATACGTTTTTTACGTGAAAAAGTCAACACGCAACCCCTTGTGAGGCACAAAAATTTGCTTTGTTTTCCAAACAAAAATTCATTTGGTTTGTGCATGCGTTTTTCAAATTGACTTTGTTTTTGATACGCCGTATGTGAAATTTGCCTGTATTTTGCAAAACTACCCTCGAAATACATTGCAAAACAGGCAATTACGTCATACGTTGTCTGCATTCACTTTGCATTTTGTGCAGAAACATACTGTGTTTTATAAAAGGACTTTGTTTCTGATACGCTGTACGTGTTTTGTGCCTGCGTTTTTCAAAACAAACCTCGAAATACATTGTAAAACAGGCAATTACGTCATACGTTGTCTGCATACACTTTGCATTTTGTACAATGAAAATACTGCTTTTGTAGATTGACTTTGTTTTTGCTACGCTGTACGTAAAAAGTGCCTGCTTTTTTCCAAACTAACCTCAAAATACATTGCAAAACAAGCAATTACTTCATACTTTGCCTGCATTTACTTTGTTTTTCGTGCAGTAAACATTCTGCGTTTTTCAAATTGACTTTGTTTTTGATACGCCGTATGTGAAATTTGCATGCGTTTTTCAAAACTAACCTCGAAACACATTGCAAAACAGGCAATTACGTCATACGTTGTCTGCATACACTTTGCATTTTGTGCAATGAAAATACTGCTTTTGTAGATTGACTTTGTTTCTGCTACGCTGTACGTGAAAAGTGCCTGCGTTTTGTAAAATCGAATTTCCTTTGATACACGGTACATTGTTGAACGACGACGGTGTGGACAAACGGTGCAAAACACGCAAGTGCACCGCAAGTAACATTTTTTTGCACACGGTAAGATAAATTTGCCACAAAAAACCCGCCCGAAAAGGGCGGGGTGTTTATGGCAGGTTTGATTTGAAACGGAAATTAAATAATCCAGGAGAAAAAATGATTATTCTTTGACTGCGCCTGCCGACAAACCGTTTATCATGTACTTAGTCAGACAGAAGTACAAAATGACGATGGGTACCGCAATGAATACTGCGCCTGCGGCAAAACGGGCAAATTCCGTTTCCGGCAAAGACATAAGTCCCACTGCCACCGTCCACAAATCTCTGTTTTTCAACAAAAGTTTTGGCAAAATGAAATCGCTCCACGGCCATGCAAACTGCGTCAGCAACGTGTACACCAAAATAGGTTTGGACAACGGTACCGTTATCGTCCAGAAAATGCGCATATTGCTTGCGCCGTCGATGCGTGCCGCTTCGTAGATGGTTTTTGGAATGGTATCGAAAAAGCCCTTTTGCACCAGGTAACCCATAGGTGCGCCGCCGGCATAAATCAATGCCAATCCGATGTGACTGTTGATGAAGTTGAACTGCGTCATAAGAAGGTACACAGCCGTCATTCCCATGAAAGAGGGAAACATTCCCAGCACCAACGCCCCTTTCATCAGGGTGCGTCTGCCCTTAAACTCGAAGGAAGAAATGGTATAGGCTGTTACAATCACCAGAAACGTTCCCAAAAGACTGCTTATCACGGCAACCAACAGGGTGTTTCCAAACCAACTCATGTAGTCGTAGTAGGTGTCGGTGAAAAGGGACACGAAACTGTTGAATGAGTACTTGGTGGGGAAAAATCCGTTGAAAGAGTAGATACTGCCGCTTTCGGAAAAGCAACTTAGCACCAACCACAAACATGGAAAGAGGAACACTACCGACACCACCAACAAAATGGCGTAGGTGAGGAAAGCGTCGGCAATACGTTTGGAACGAACTCCCAGTTTTTTCATCTGAATGTATCCTCCTTTTTGTAAGATGCCGAACGCACGTACACGATGAGGCTGAGTACCGACGTGATAATGAAAATCACCAGGCTTATTGCCGCACCTATGCTGTAATAGTTTTTGTCGATGGACATACGGTACAGCCAGTTGATGAGCAAATCGGTGTCGCTGGCAAGGAAGTACCCCTCGCTTGTAACGTTGCTTCGAAGGAAGAAAAACACTCCGAAGTTGTTGAAATTACCGATGAACTGACTGATGAGTACGGGCGTTGTGGAAAATATCACAAAGGGCAGGGTGATTTTTTTGAACTGCACCCAACTTGACGCACCGTCAATTTTTGCCGCTTCGTACAAATCGGCGTTGATGTTGGACAAAATGCCCGTTGCAAGCAACATTATCGAGGGAACGGAAAGCCATGCGTTAACGAAGAAACCTATTCCTCTCGACATCCATGTGGAATTGATACCGAAGAAGTCAATTATCTTGCCGCCGTCGGCAACAATCATGTTGTTGATGGGTCCGCCGTTGCTGAACATGAATTTGAACGCCAAAAGAGTTATGAAACCTGGCATTGCGTAAGCCAACACGGGAAATGCTCGCCAGATGGCTTTGCCTTTGACGCATTTTTTGTTGAAAAGCAACGCCAAGCCCAATCCCATGAAGTAGTTGGCAAAGGTGGAAGCAAAAGCCCACAGCAGGTTCCAACCCAAAATTTTAACAAAGGATTGAGAAAGTTCGCCCAACGCCACAAGTTTTTTGAAACTGTCCAGACTCCAATCCACCAGTTCGGGAGGAACAATGTCGCCGCCGTAGTTGGTGAAAGCGATGAGAATCATAAACACGATGGGCAACACGTTGAAAATGCCCACGCCCACAAGGGGAAGCACCAGAATGAACTTGCAGAAATTTTTGTTTAGCAAAGAAGACAGGTCGTCTTTGAAGGTGGGAAGGGTTTTGAAAGGACGCATATCGGCGTACTTTTGGGCGTCTTTGATGTTGGACACCCACAACGCCACAAGTACAACCAAGGCAAACCATGCAAAAATGCCCCACAACAGCATTATTACCGAGTTGTCCCCCTCAATGCCCAGCCAGGCGTCGGCTTTTTGGGTGCCGAGGGTGAAAAAGCCTATTATGTCCCCGACACCACGAAGGGCGAAATACGCCACAAATGCCACTTCGGCAAGCAGGTACAAAAGCCCCTTGACGTACTGGCCGTTGAGCATTTGTCCCGTACCCATAAGGCACATGGAAGCGTATGTTTCCCTTCCGCTGTTACCGAAAAAGTTTTTGAACCGTGCGGGGATGTTTTTGAAGTAATTGCCCACACGTTGTAAAAATTTGTTTTTCATAGGCGTACCCTATCAGGAAAATGTGTGAATTGCCTTGTAAATGTCGTCTGAGATGTCTTCCAGAATGGACTGAATGTCGTCGAGAGTGTATGTTCTGTCGCCGCAGCCGTCGGTAGCAATCTTTTTGAAGCCCGACGATATCGGAAGCCAGATTTGTCCCACTGCGGATATCGAAGGCATTACCACAAGCGTGCCGTTGTCCAGATTTTCAAAGGTAACTCTTGAAGCCTCGTCCGTTATTCCCTGCAAAGCGTCGGCTCTTGCAGGCACTACGCCCAGCATTTCCGCACGCTTCGTTACCATTTCCAGACTTGTGGCAAATTCCACAAACTTCAACGACCATTCTCTGTTTTTGGTGTAACTGGAAATGCCGTAGCCGTTTACGCCGCCCATTGTCTTGTGCGCTACCCACAACGAATCGTCGTTGACGTCCTTGCGTACGGTAATGTCGCCGTCGGCAGGCAGTTTGGGCAAACCCGTTATTACAAGGTTTTCTTCCGTTGCAGCCTTGGCTTCCTCTTCCGTCATGCCCTGATTTTGGTACTGCAACACAAGTTGATTGACAAAACTGCTGGTCATGTCGGGAGTGCAGATTGTGGCGAAAATGGTTCCGTTGGCAAGCATGGTTTCACGTCCCACGGTGAAACTGTCGTCAAGACACTTTTCGTCCATTATTCCCGCAAGATCCCAAATGATTTTTCCGCCTAACTTGGCGTTGGCGTTGGCAAGACCGATGTCGGTGTCGTCGGTGTTGTTGTTTCCGAAGACGTATCCGCCGTAGGTGAACAGGAATCCCGAGTTGAAGTACTCGTTGTTGAGTTGCAAAACGAAACCGAATTTAAGGCTGTCGCTGTTGCGTATCTGCACGCTGTAAGCATACATTTCGTTCCAGAATTCCACCATGTCGGGCACGCCGTTTCGGTTGTCGTCCCACTCCGTCTGCCAGTTTTCCGGCAACATGTCCTTGCGGTAGAACAGCAACGGCTGCTGCACGTTGACGGGTATTCCGCAGTACACCGTCTGCCCGTTGTTGTCCGCTTTGTAGGCGTTCCATGCGTTTTGCGGAATCTCATCGTAGCAATCCAGCGATTGCACGTCGATGGGCATTACGTGGTGTCCGTCCACATACTTCATAAGTACGTCGTTTGCCTGATAAAGCACGTCGGGACCGTGTCCGTAGGGACCGTCCAGTTCCAAGTTGGAATATTCGTCCATGTTGGCGTCCACCGCCTTAACGTTTTGCCCTGCGTATTTTTCATTGAAGGCGTTGAGCAGGTAGTCCAAGTAACCTTCCTTTTTTGCCGTGTCGTTTTCCAACACACGTATGATGATTTCTTTGTCTTCTTCACAGGCGGCAAGGGCAAACAGTACACCCACCGTCAGTAAAACAGCCAATAGTATTGCCAAGATTTTTTTCATAAAAGCCTCCCCTGAACTGCAAAATATTTTTTTGTAACTACGTTTTCCTCTTCTACCCCGTGGAAATCTTCTTTTGTGTTTACCAGAAGCGTGAGCGTTTGCTGCGGTGCGGTGCGCTGCAACACAAAGGTGTTTCCCTTACAGGATATGGACACGTCGCCGCAAAGCGCAGGCTGACGTTTGAGGGCAAGCAACGAGGCAACTTCCTCACGAAAACGCATCGTTTCGTCGTCGGACAGTTTGTCCCAATCGAAAGTGCGTCTGTTGTCGGGGTCGTAGCCTCCCTCGGTGAGTATTTCGTCACCGTAGTACAGGTTGCAACTGCCGGGCATAAACACACAAATTGCCAAAGCGCACAAAAACCGCTCTTTGTCGCACCCCGTGAGGGAATAAAATCTGTGTGTGTCGTGGCAGTCCAACAAGTTGAACATCATGTTGTTTGTCGTGTCGGTGTACCTCATAAGCAAACCTATGAGTTTTTCCGCAAGAGTTTTTTCGTCGGTGCTTTTCTGCACCAAAAAGTCCATCATTTGTTTGGTGAAGGCGTAGTTCATTATGCTGTCGAACTGATCGCCTTGCAAAAAACTTTCGCTGTTGTGCCAGTTTTCCCCTATCAATACGGCGTCGGGCTTCAGTTGCTTTACCGCTTTTCGCAATTCACGCCAGAATCCGTGGGAAACTTCGTCGGAAACGTCCAGACGCCAACCGTCTATGTCAAAGTTTTTTATCCAATAGGTTGCCACATCAATGAGGTAGCGTTGCAATTCCCTGTTTGCCGTGTTGAGTTTCGGCATGTATCTGCACTCGGCAAAACAGCAGTAGTTGGTGCGTGATTTGTTGACGTAATCCCCTTCCACAATAAACCAATTGAAGTACGGCGAATGTTTGCCGTGCTTCAAGACATCGCAAAAAGGTGCGAATTTATCGCTTACGTGGTTGAAAACTGCGTCCAGCACCACCTTTACGCCACGCTTGTGACACTCCGACACAAGCCTTTTCAAGGCGTCGTTTCCGCCGAACATGGCGTCCACGTGGAAGTAGTCGTAAATGTCGTACTTGTGGTTGGTGTCGCTGCAAAAAACAGGCGTAAGGTACAATGCGTTGACGTTCATGGAAGTGATGTAATCCAACTTCTGACAAATACCGTCAAGGTCGCCCCCGTAGAAAGATTTGGGCGTGGGCAACTGTCCCCACTGTGCGTTTATATACTTTTCGTTTTTTTGCGACGCTTTGTAAAATCTGTCCACAAACACCTGATAAAATACGGCGTTGTTGAGCCATGAAACATTTTCCACCACATCGTTTTTGTTGATGAAGGCGAACTGGAAACTGTTGAAGTAGGCAAAATCGAAATCATAGTCGGGAAGCAGTCCGTCTTCGCAAAAGTAGCAGGTCTTTCCGTCGTAGCACACCTTGAACACGTAGGCAAGGCGGGAATCTTTGAGATTGAGCCGTGTGGAATAGTAACTGTAAAGAACGTCGCTTCCGATAAGCGTCATTTTGCTTTCGTACCGTTTTTGCGCAATGGAATACTTTGTGTTGTACAAAACGGATACGCTTTGCAGTTTTTCTCCCTTGGCGAAGCGGATTTTAAGCACCACCGTTTTGTCGTCCAGGGCAAAACAGTAGTTGCTTTCCGGTCTGTGATAGATTGCGTGAATATTCATTGTTACACCTTTCAGCGTATTGACAAACTGTTTGTCAAACGTTATAATTTCTGTATTATGAAAAACAAAGTTACTTTGAGAGATATCGCAAAAGAAGCCAACGTTTCCGTTGCTACGGCAAGTTACGTACTTAACAACCGTGACGACCAAAGCATCAGCGAAGCCACACGCAAGAAAGTGTTGCAAATTGCCAACCTGTACGGTTACAAACTCAACTTTCCGGCAAAATGCATTTCCAGCCGTAAAACAAACATCATTGCAATGTGCCTTGGAAAACATCGTTTTGCCCTGCACAAGGCGGAACATTTGCTGACGGTGGACAAATTTTGCCGTTTTCTTGCAAAAAAAGGCTACTCGTTGAGCATTTTTCCAAACAAGGACGTTTCCCGTCTGGACTACTGCGACGGTATTGTGTGTTGCGACACCGACATTGAACTTTTCCGCAATGTGGCGGAAAACAACTACTGCCCGTTGTTGGCGTTGAACTCCGGCGTGCACAATCCACTACTGTTTTATCAGGTAAACACCGACTTTGTCAATGTAAAACGCATTGCAAAGCAAATTTTCGGAAATGAGGACTACTGTGTGGTGAGTTACCGTCTTAACAGCGCCGAAACATGTCAGCAAATATCCGACACTTTCGCCAACGTTGTTTTTGCCGACGATTTTGAAAATCTCGACTCTTTGAAGGGTAAAAATGTGGTTGCGCTTGGAGAAATGCTGGGCGAATACTGCAAACGTATTGCAAAAGACGTGCTTACAATAGATTTTTGTTCTTCGGAAAAACTGGAAAAACTGTTTGAATGTTTTGACATTGCCTTCAATCGTAAAGACAGTATCGAACACAGCATACTTGTCTGACCTGCTTACATCTCCCAAAAACCGTACACTCCGCCACAAAAGTGACGGAGTTTTTTGTACGGTATTGAAAACTTGTTACTCTGCCGCTGTTGCCGCCGTAATGGTTACAACGGGCGTTTCGCCGGACATATCCACTACCACGGTGTATGTTCCCGTGACGGTGCAACTGATGTCGCTTCCGGAAATGTCAAATCCTGCGGGGCTTCCGCTGACGTTGGAAGCGTTTGCCCAACTGCGTTGGTCGGTGGTGTTGCCGACACAAATTCTGATGCCGAACCGGTCGCCTTCGGTGAATTCCTTTGTGAGAGTGTAGGTCTTTGCATCGGCGTCGTAGGTCATCTTCCAAGCGGGATCAACTGCCCAGCCTGCACCCGTCATTGTACCGTAAACGTAAGCATCGTCGGGGATGTTTTCGTCTTCGATGGTAATCATCTTGGAATGACTGTTGAAGGTGATTTTGTAATCGCTGGTTTTAAGTACCTTGATGTTGTTGTTTGTAGCACTGACTGCACTGAAATTTTCACCGCCGTTGAAGAGGTTTGCGTACGGATAGTTTCCAAGTCCCGTGTAGGTATCGGTGCCCCATTCGCCACGTTCCGTTGCGCCTTCCTTAAACGCCTGAATTATAAGTTCGCTGCCTTCGGGAAGGTGAACGTGTTCCAAAGTGTACACATGGGGATTTTCCGCATCCTGAACGAGTTTGTAATCTTCGTTGAAGCAGTAACCTTCCCACGACATACCTTCTACAAAGGTTCCGTCAATGTAGTAGTCGGCAGGTTCCGGCGTGTAGGTAGTATCTACCGTTGCAGACAAAACGGCAGTTTCCACATTGTAGGTGAAGGAGTACATTCCTGCCGCCTTGGTTATCATGTTTCCGCCGCTGTCTTCAAACAACGCTTTGGAATCTTCGTCGAGGTTGACGTACTTTATGTACACCGTGCCCGCCGTTGTTACGCCGTCTTCAGTTTGCAAAGATGCAAACATGAAGGAGTCGCCTTCTACCATGTACACGGAAATTGTGTACACGCCTTCCGTCGTTGTTTCTTTAAGGGTTGTTCCTGCATTGATAAAGTCTTTCCAGTTGGTGATTTTGTCGCCCTTGATGTAGTAGGTCATTACCACACCGGTGGGTTCGTTGCCGCCCACAACGTCGCCGTTGCGCACTGCGGAAAGAGAGTTGTTGCTGTTGACGGGATCCGTCGTCAACGTGAAGGTGTAGTTGCCTGCGTTGGCGCAGATAATGTTTTTGGGTGCATCGCCCAAGCCGCTGCCTTCATCGAAGTTTCCGTCGGGGTCGGTCAACAGGTCGAAACCGACATTGGCGCCGTCGGGATTGTTGTAATCCAAAACGCCGTCGGGGTTCAATACCGTGCATTTCAGTTCATCGCCCAAATTTACGTCTACGGTAACTTCAAAGACATTGCCACTGCCTTCCACTTTTCGGAAAGATATTGCGTCTTCAGCCGTCCAGCCGATTCCAGAGCCGACAATTACCCAGTTTCTGCTGTCTTCGTAACCTTCCGTCTTCCAATGTGCATACGCCGCTGCGTCTTCCGTCAAAGGCGCTGTGAAGTCGTATGGCTTTGTGCTGGTGGGCGTTACGTACCATCCGTCAAACACAAAGCCGTCCTTTTCCGGATCGGCAGGTTTTACAGGTGCGCTGCCCTCCTTTGCCTCTACCGTGCCAAGCACAGTTTTTCCGTCTTGATCGTACAGTGTGAGCGTGTAGGTAGGCGTACAAGCCGTCAGCGCCAAAACAAGCGTCATGCACAACACTATTGCCACTGCCAGGAATTTGCGCTTCATAAGTTCCTCCTTTTGTTTTTTGGTTTTTTACGGTTTTACTTAACCGTTAAGTAACTTAAGTGTAATAGCATATTACAACAAAGTCAATATGTAAAACATAAAATAAATATTTTCCACTTTCGTTCGCTAATGACAGAGTTGCCGTTTGAAAGTAAGAACAAATTGTCCAAACAAAAACTGAAAACGGACAATAAAAATGTGGCAAGCAACTTGCCACTTCTTAAAATTTGCGTAGTCCACATGCCGTTTGGTCAATGGGCGTTAAATGTGCGAAGAAGTTTTTGAGAGCGACACACGCACAGGCACACCGTCGGCGTTGAACTACTCAACCGCTACAGTTGTGCATCACGGCACAAACGTTCCGTCCGATTTTGCCTGTACTTCATTGAGAATATCCTCTTTGAGAGCGTCCATTGTTGCCTTGTTAAGCGACCTTGCTCCGTTCGTCTGCCATGGTTATGTCGTAGGTTGTTGTTGCGCCCGTAGATACATTTTTCAATGTAACTCTTCCCGGATTGGTTGCTTGTCTGTTTTTGAATTCCAAAATCGTTTCTCCTTTTTAAATTTTTTTTAAAATAAAAGACGGCACAGAGATACTTCCGTATCTTCATGCCGTCTTTATTGTCCTCGCTTTCGGGATCTTTTCTTGGCTGTATTATTGTATAATGCTGCGAAATAAGAGTATCACGAAAACTCTTTTTCCGCTTATTTCAATGACAATATCCGTTCTCGCATTTTGTCGTTAAAATCGATATATGCATCTAATGCCCTATCATCTTTCGCTAACTTCTTTATGTAAGGAATTCCTTCCGTCATAATGGGAATTACGTTCTTTTTTACCAGAAAATCCAGTTCTTTCAGAAACTTCTCTTTTGTCCACAAAGCATATTCGATCCCAAATCCCCTGTTGTAGTGATAGACCAAAGTTCCGCCAAAGGTATCCCAAACCTCGTCGTTGAGCATTGACTTTATTTCGGGATGCAGTGCCTTGATCCTGAAATAATAGTAGAAAGTATATAAGTCGGCAAAATGTGAATGATCCATCAGTACTTGCAAAGTTAATTCATCGTTATCGTAAAAAAACCTTGTCTTTTTCAGCACTTGAAAACCTATACTCTTGAAGTATGCCCTTGTTACGTCTTGAATTTCCTTCTTATCCATGTTCGCCTCCTAATACAATACAAGTACTAATTTGTAACCGCCGCCTAATCCTTTGTTGTATCCCTTTAATTGTTTTATTCCTTTTGCAATCGATGCAGGATTGTTTGGGCGTGTGGTTAGTGTAAGTTTAACGGCACCATCGGCGTTGAATCCCTTTCAAAACCTTATCGGATGTTGTTGGGGTTAGTCGAACTGTTCTACTACCGTTTGCTCTTTTGTGTCAGGGTCGTAGAAATAGTAGTAGGTTCGTATGTCTCCGCCTTTGGCTTTTTTCTGATGATTGAAAACAAGCGGTTTGCCGTTGACTATCGGCCACTCCGCACCTTGTACCCAGCGGGGATAGGTTTTGTCGTACTTGAACAACGCTTTTACCTTTTCCTTACCCATTGCTATGCGTTTGGTTTTGGAAAGGTCTTTGGGAATTGAATCTATTATCGGTTGCAATATGCTGTCGGGTTGGCAGTCTATGTAATCGGGTTGAATCTGCAAAAGAAATCTGTATTCTTCCATATACAATGGGTACCTTTTATATGAAATTTGTTGATTGTCTAAAAACACACATAGAATTTCTTGAACCCTATCTCGCAACGAAATGCAATTCCAAGACTTGTTTTTATAGCTATAATCCCCTTTCAAAAAATTAAATACATTATAATTATAATCACGAAACCCCGTATATTTTTTATCCATAGGCAGTTTCAATGTTCTTTGCAACGATTTGTCTGTTTCAAACAAAAACTGAAACTCTGTAATGGACATTCGCCCTTCCACATAATCCAGAATTGGTTGAAAACCTTTTTTCATGTCAAACTCCCGTATTTTTTGCGTTTTACGACATCGAAAGCAATTTAGATGCTTCGTTGTCATTCGCCTTTTTTGCTGGCAACGTGTTTATGCATAGTTACAAAATGATTGTAATACGACATGACGCTACTGTCAATATGCTTTGGAAAAAGTTCGACATTTAAAAACTTGAAAGCAAACTCTGAAACAAAAAGCCTTAGCCAAAACGCCGTGCAAAACGTTGAAAACAAATGGCGAAAAACAAAAACGCCCTGTTTCTCAGTGTGGGACGTTTTTGAAAACACATCAACGGCAAACATAAAACTTTACAAAAAAACACTCCGAAGGACAGGGGTTTTTGAGAACAAGCCCGACGGAAGATAATTTAAGTCCAAGTTTTTGGACGTGTTTTTTGAGGAAAATGAAACACAGCGGAAGAAAAAAGCACTCCTCTTTGTTGGGAGTGCTTTTTGACGGAGATGCCCCCAGCTCCAAAAAAAACGTCCCTCGTTGTAAGAGATGTTTTTGACGGAGATGAAACACAGCGGAAGAAAAAAGCACTCCTCTTTGTTGGAAGTGCTTTTTGACGGAGATGCCCCCCAGCTCCAGAAAAAACGTCCCTCGTTGTAAGGGACGTTTTTTCTGGAGCTGATAACCAGATTCGAACTGGTGACCTCGTCCTTACCAAGGACGTGCTCTACCTCCTGAGCCATATCAGCAAAATATTGAGGGCGACGTGCGGTAAAGTCCGCATCGCACCACGTTTGAGCCTTTCAATGATACCAATTTTGCCTGCAAAAGTCAATCGTTTGAGGTAAAAAAGCCTGTACAAATTTGTTTTTTCAGCTTTGAAGCAAATTCCACGCACATTGACGGCACAATTTTACCGCCTGATTTTTGCAAAGTGCAACGGTTGCGTTGAAAGAGCAAAAATTTTGTAACGCATTGAAATTTTCAATGTTGTGTTTGTCAAACACCGTTGACAATAAACACAGTATTTTGTATAATTAGCGTACAGACAAAGGGGAAATTTTCGCCTGCACAAATGGAGGACAATGAAAGTTTTTTGTTACCCTGACATTTGAGGCAAATTTCGCAAAAATTTTTGCGGTTTTACTGCAAAAGGTGGACAGAAAAGTTTTTTGGTATTGAAAAAGTTTTTAAGGTAATACTATTACCAACGGAGGAATTATGAGAAAGATAGCAGAAAAAGTTGCCATTGTGGCGCAAATTTGCATTACACTTATTTTTGTGCTTATTTCCATACTGTACATTACCGGCGTTATCGGAATCGCACAGGGAAACAACAGCGTTGTTATTGTGCTTATGTGTGTGCTTGCAGGAGTGTACGTGGCGTTGTCGGCGTACATTTTGTACATGAACTTCTCCGAAAGGGAAAACATCAAGGACATTTTGCTGTTTTGCGACAACGAAAGTGCAACTCGCACCAACATTAAAGTGATAAACAACATTGTGAAAGGTTGCACCAAAGAAGTGGAAGGCGTGGTTGTACGCAAAGTTAGGGTGCGTTCCGACGAAAAGGGCGGTTTTGTAGCCATTGTTTCGGTGAAAGTTTCCGCCGAAAACGTTGCTCCCGCCATCAACAAACTGCGTTGCCTGCTTGCAGACAGTTTCAAAAACACATTGGGATTGGTGTTCAACACCATCAATTTCAACATTGAAAAACTCAACGGAAAGTACGCTCCCAACGTGAAAGAGGCGGAAAAATCTGCAGAAAAATTGCAAGAAAGCCAAAAGGCGGCGGAAGAAAGTTACAGCAAACCTTTGGAAAAACCTGCAACGGAAACAGACGCCGCGACGGTAGCAAGCGATGTTGAAGAAAACACCCAACCCGTCCAAGAGGCAGAACCTGTCGAAACGCCTGCACCTGCTACTGAGGAAGAAACTACCCAACCTGCACAGCAGACGGAAGAAAAAGAGGACGATTTGGTACAATAATTTTGATACGGTCAAAAAAAACGGGCACAATGTGTCCGTTTTTTTTGTTGCATTTTACGCAAAAGGGCAAGTCTTCGGTGTCAAATCTTTGCAGGCACAGATGTTTTTGCAAAGTTGCGTAAAGAAAATTGCTAAAACAAAGTTTTGGCGATTCCGTTTGCAATTGCCGACACATTTTGCCATTTTGCAGTTTTTTGTTTTCGATACTTTTTATTTGCAGTGTTGTAACGTGTTTTCACCTGCCGTTTTTTTATCAAGCGGTTTCATGCCTTTGCTGTTCCGTGAAAAGGTATGCGTTTGCAAACTGTGTTGCAAATTGCCTGTTTACACCATCACCCGTTACACTTAGCATTGCGCTTATCACGGAAATACTGTCGGGAAACTGTTTCATGACTGCGTTTTAACTTGGTTTCCCTTTGCCTCTTTTGCGTCAAACAGGTTTCATCCCTTTGCTGTTCCGTGAAAAGGTGTGCGTTTGCAAACTGTGTTGCAACTTGCCTGTTTACACCGTCACCCGTTACACTTTGCATTGCGCTTATCACGGAAATAATCGGAAAGAATGTCGGAACACTGTTTTTGCAAAATGCCCCCCTGCAAAAACAATTCGTGATTTAATGTCTTTCCCACCATTTCCGCCACGGCAACGCATCCTTTGCCTTCCACGTCGTACGCGCCAAAATACAAATTGCTTATTCGGGCATTGAAACACGCCCCCAAACACATCACGCAAGGTTCCAGCGTTACGTAAAGGTCGCATCCCGACAGACGCCAATCGTCCAACTTCCTGCATGCACGGGATATTGCCACAAGTTCGGCATGCTCGGTGGCGTTTTTGGTGGCGTTGCGTGTATTGTGGGCACGGGCAATAATTTTGTCATCCTTTACCACCACTGCGCCTATCGGCACTTCGTCGTGCTTTCGGGAAATTTCCGCCTGACGCAATGCCGCTTTCATAAATTTTTCCTGCATCATATCTTAACCTTGCCGTTTATTTCCTTAATCATTGTTTCGTCAACCTTTTGCACACGGCGGTCGTAGGTCAGAAGTCCGTTTACCTCGTCCTCCACGTCGGAAACCTGCGTGTACACGCATGCCGAAAGCCCCTTTGGAATGTTGGCAATTACATCCTCTTCGTACAACTGTTTGAGTCCGTCGTTAAAAGCCTGCCTGTCGGGAAAAATTTTGTAACTGTAGGTGTGGTCGGGATTGAAACTGTGTTCTATATCCTTGTAGGTGTATCCGCCAAATTCAGTAAGCGCCGTTACACGTTTGCCGTCGTTTTTGAAAAGCACCTTTTTGAAATAGACGTGCAAACTTTGAAAATCTCCACCGCCTTGGTCGTGCCAACCGCTGGCGTGGTCGATGTGGCGTGTAGAGTCAAACTGTCGTGTCAGTTCCGCCACTTTGTTGGCTTCAAACTGTCCCCAACCTTCGTTGAAAGGAACCCACGTGGAAATGCAGGTGCAGTTGTACAGTTGATTGAGCATTTCGCCGTACTCTTTGATGTACATGTTGCGACTTTCATCGCTTTGCCGTGAAAACAGCCGATAACTGTCGTCCTTTATCTTGTTGACCCCCAAGAAAGGCAACACCATTGTTATCAACTTGTGCTGACGGGTACCTCCGCTGGGCATATCCTGCCAAACCAACATTCCCAATCGGTCGCAATGGTAGTACCAACGCATAGGTTCCACCTTTATGTGCTTGCGCAACATGTTGAAACCCAACTTTTTCATTTGAGTAATGTCGAAAATCATGGCTTCGTCGGTGGGGGCGGTGTACAAACCGTCGCTCCAATAGCCTTGATCCAACAATCCGTTGTGAAAATAGGGCTTGTTGTTAAGCATCAGACGCAACACTCCGTCGACGTTTTTGACGGAAAACTTGCGCATACCGAAGTAACTTTCCACCATGTCCCTGCGTGAAACGATTTTCAGGTCGTACAAATAGGGGTCTTCCGGCGACCAAGCGTGAAACCTCGCATCGGGAAATTGCACTGTAACAAACTTTTTGCCGTCGGCTTTGCACAATTCCTCGCCGTTTTTGCACACGATTACCGTTATCGGTTCGTCAAAGTTGCAATCCGCTTCCACCGTTACGCTTGCCCTGTCGAAGTTTGGGGTGATGCGAACGGACTTGATGTACTGAGTGGGGACGCTTTCCAGCCACACCGTTTGCCAAATACCGCTTTGTGGCGTGTACCACATTCCCTTGCGGTGGGAAGACTGTTTTCCGTTGGTGAAGTGAGAAGTGTCGGTGAAATCCCGCACACGCACGGTGAGGGTGTTTTCCTCTTTGAGAAAGGCGGTTATGTTTACGCTGAAACTGTTGTACCCGCCTTCGTGATGGCAGGCAAATTCGCCGTTGACGTAAACATCGCAAATCTGATCCACTGCGCCGAAGTGCAACAGCACAATGCCTTTGTTGAAACCGACAGGCAACGTAAATGTACGGTTGTACCAAAGAAATTGTTTGGGTTTGAGCCTGCGATTTACCCCTGAAAGCATGCTTTCGGGTGAAAAAGGCACCAGAATGTCGCCGTCGTACACCGACGGTGTAACATTGTTTTTGGTTATGGCGTACTTCCACTTGCCGTTGAGATTCAAGTAACTGTTGCGACGGAATTGCGGACGGGGATACTCGGGAAGAGGCTGTTCTCCGACGGTATCCGTCCAGGGCGTTGTCAAATTGCGTAATGCCATGGTTTTACTCCTTATTTTTTAATTGTAACACAAAAAAATTTCACTGTAAACAGACATTTTGTGTACGGAAGACACAAAAGTTTTTTGCCTGTTGCCCTAAATCGTTTTTAATGTCATTTGGCCGTAATGTATTTGTTTTCAAAACGTTTTGAAGGGTTTTACCCTTTTCATACGTAACAACGACACTTGCACCATTTGCAATGCCATGCGTACCGACGGCGCCTGCAAGCAGAAAACGTAACAACAAACAAAACATTTGCAACTTGTCCTGACCGTTTGAAAGGAATACAACGCTGTAAAGGGAGCACAAAATCTTGTGAGTGTTTACCTGTCTTCTGCAAAAACTTTCGACACAGTGCAAAAAAAGCCTTGTGCGTTAAAATACGCCGTGTCGCAACATAAATTTACAAACAGCCTGCAAAATGCAACGAAACTACCGACTTGTGCAACACAAATTTCCAAAGTTGCAAAAGGCATAACCAATGCCCCGAATTTACGGCAAACTTATTGCAACAAAAAACAGAGGCGAAAAACGTCTCTGTTTTTACTGTAAATCTTGTTTTACTTTACAAGAGTCAATTTGCCCATGGCAATTCTGTTTTTGGTAGTTGCGTCAAACAGAATAATTCCGTTGCCACCGCCACGTCAAAAAACTGCTTGTACCGTTATCTGCTTGCACCGTTGTACATTTGTGCCTTGTAGTTGGGCTGTGTGCAAAGGGTTGCAAGTTACCTTGTACGCCACGTTAAAAAACAAAAACGAAAATTGATTGCGATGCTTTGATGTAACAAAAAGTTGCACGGCAGTTTTTTCTTGTACACAGGCGACGTTTTGCCGAAAGAGTCAAATTCCACGCCAAGGCAAACAGACAACAGTCAAACTGTTGAAAAGATACGTGATGTGTGTTATCATGTAGAAAAGGATGTGAAAGAAATGAAAGCAAAGTTTTTCAAAGTTTCGTTGCAACAGTTTTTGCCCTACGGCGACGAAGAAACATACGAAAGCATACGTATGCCCAAAAGAGCGACTACGCAAAGCGCAGGCTACGACTTTTTTGCCACGCAGGACATAAATTTACAACCTGGTCAAACGGTTACCGTAGCCACCGGTATCAGGGCGGTAATGCCTGCGGACTGGTGTCTGATGATTTTCCCACGCAGCGGATTGGGTTTTAAGTACCGTTTGAAACTCAACAACACTGTGGGAATTATCGACGCCGACTACGCTCAATCGGAAAACGAGGGGCACATTTTCGTGCGCATGACCAACGAAAGCGACAAAACGCTGTTTATAGCCAAAGGCACGGCATTTGCGCAGGGCGTGTTTTTGCACTACCTTCTCACCGAAGACGACGACACGACGGAAAAACGTAACGGCGGGTTGGGTTCCACTACCAAGTAGCAACATTCATTTTGCGACAGTGCGGCGTTTTGTGGCAATATTTTCAAAGTTTTGCACCAAAATATTGCTACCGTATGCACAAAACCGGCACAAAGAAGCAAAACGCCCTCGGTGCTTTTCTAGGAAAACGGCACTGCGCCGTTGCTTTAACAAAACAAATTCTGACAAAAAAAAAGACGACTTTTAAGCCGTCTTTTTTTTGTTTATTTAATGCGAAAAAATACGCCGTGAGTAATTTGTTGAACATGCCGTGCGTAACAAAACTGACGTGTTTGTAACGTATTCAGGCAGTTGTGAGGTTGGCAACTTCAAACGAAAAAACTTGCTACACGCTTGTGCAATATCCAGCGACAACTTAATGCACGCAGGTTGCGTGAGGTTTTTACTGTATCAGGCGAAAATGTATGCAAAGTTACATGTAACGTTTGCTGTCGGCGAGCCGTAGAGTTGTGCGTCGACGCCGTTGATTGTTACGCAATAGCCGCTACCCACCTGCGCTCTTCCGCCGTACGTGTACAGTCTGACGTGTATCAGCACCGTGTCGCCGCTTTTCAACTGCTGTGCCGACGACCAGTTGTCCGTTTTGGTTGCGCCGTCAAATTTGGAAATGTAGTACACGTAAAGTGTGTTTGTGCCGTCGGTAAGATAGATGTTTCCCAAATCGCCCGACGCCGAGCCGAGAATAGCATTGCTCACATCCTCCACCGTTGCGCTTACGTAGGCGGAAACTGCCGTGGCGGAAGTTTTTCCCTGTGCCGCCAAAATGGCTTCGCTGACGGTGTAGGGGTCGTCGGCAGTGCCTTGATGTACAATATCCGTTGTACCGTCATCGGAAAATTGTACCTCCGACGTAAGAAGGTTGACATCGGTGCGGTTGTTTGTAACGACGTAATCCGCCAAAGAAAGGTTGTCGTTTTCCAACAGGAAATCACGGGTAATCAAACGGTAGTTGTAGATGTCTTCGCCTTCCTTGGTGAGGGGGACGGGGTCAAATCCGCTGGTGAAAGCGGAGGGGAAGTAGTCGTAATCTCTGTTGGCGTTTTGATGGAAAAGCAGATAGTCTATCAACGCAACGGTGTAGTACTCGTTGTACTGTATCGCCCTGCCGCTGACACGCCAGATTTCGTTGTAGTTGCTTTCGTGCAGTATGTCGCTTCCCTTGACTTTGGCAATGTACACCTGGTTGTCGAAGGGCAACGCCTGGTACAAATCGGAATAGGTAACGGTGTAAGATATGCCCGAACGTCCGCTGTTGACCATGGCAAGGTCTATCGCTCCGTACGTTTCCTCGGCGTAGACGGCAATGGCGTGGCTGGCAAGACGGGGAACAGCCGTTTGGGAATCCAGCGAACCGTCAAAGGTGGCAAGCACCCTGTTGGCTTCTTCTTCCACAAGGCTGTTGGAATTGTCCACAAGTTGCTCCACCGTCAGTTTGTTGGGCCAAGTGTAGTCGTAGGATATGTTTTCCACCTTTTGGCTGTCGACGTTTCCCTTTTCATCCACCGACAGTTGAATGTGCGAAACGTAGTTGCCGTAGGAACCGCCCTGTATGAACGGCACCCCGTTGACTTCGCTGTCCTCACGGTAATGCGTGTGAGCGCAAAATACGGCGTCGGCGTACTCGGTGATGTCGAAACCGTCAATTTCCAAAAGGGAATCGGCATCGGTGTGCGCACTTACCACCACCACGTCGCAATTTTCCTCGTTGCGCAGTTGTTCCGCCAGGGAAGGTATCACTTCGGCAGGATTTTTGAACCCTATCGTCTGCACGAGTTGGGAAGATATGGATGTTATCTGCCTGTCGCCTATCACGCCGATGATGCCCACTTTCAAACCGTTGTCCAACGTTTTTACAACGAAAGGTTGGGCAATTTCCGAGGCAAATGTTCCCCACGTTTTTGTGGCGGCGTCCCAATGATAGATGTTTGCGCCCAAAAACGCCGTGTCGCTGCTTTGCATAAGTTGCGAAAGTTTTTCCAACCCCCAATCGAACTCGTGATTGCCCAAAGTGAGGCAGTCAAATCCGACGTCGTCCATGCAGTCGGTGAGAAGCCTGCCGTAGTTGTAGTTGGACTGCAACGAACCTTGAAACATATCGCCGGAATTTATCAATACGGTGTTGGGATTTTGGTTCTTCGCCTGTGTCAAAAAGCCTGCAACGGTAGAAATTTTGTCCACTTCGCCGTGGAAGTCGTTGATGGCGTAGAAATCTACTGTGCGTGTTGCAGAGGTGAGTTTTTCGATGGTTTGCGTTTGCAAAACTCTTCCGCAAACGGTACATTCCGTGTGCTTTTGCCCCTCTTGCGAAGTTGTGGCAGGCACATCCACAATCCAGTCCGATTGGACGTGCGCCCCTTCGTCTGCCTTTTCACCGCAGGAACACTCGTGCCAATGTCTTTGCTCGTTACTAAACCAATTTGACAGATATTGGTGCGTGTGTTGGGAAGAAACGGGGGGAATTTCCACCGTCAGACGGTATCCGCACACGTTGCAATCGGCGTGTTTGCTTCCCGACTGCGTTTCCGTTGCCTCTACGTCCACCACCCAGTTGGAAAATTCGTGTTTGCCCACGGAAGACTTTTCACCGCAGGAACATTCGTGCCAGTGGTTTTCGCCGTCGGCTTTCCAATCCTTGCCGAAATTGTGCACATGGTCGGTAATGCAAGCGGACAATGCAATGCACACCACCGCCATAACCGCCAAAAGCAGTATTAAAAAGCGTTTTTTCATTGTTTTCTCCAAATAACTTTTCAGGCTTTCGCCGTAGTTGTTCTTATTATAATTGTTGTCCGCAATAAAAGCAAGCCGTTGCGCCTTGTTTGTGTTTGCGACTTACATTAATGCAAAAACCTGCGCTTGCAAGTGAAATTGCCTTGGGGGTTGCCCAAAGCCTGCACAAGCAGTCCATTTGCAACGGACGAAACATTTTTGCGGATATTTGTATTTGTCTTTTGAGATGCGGTAACAACATTTCAAAGTAACGGGATTACAATTTCACTGCTGTACACCTGACTAAAACGTAAAAATTGTAAAAAGTTGATGTAGTTGCAAAAAAAGTCAAAATTTGGCAAACGGCGTTTGAGCGACAGTGAAAAACTACCACCGCAAAGTTGAACTGGCGTACAACAGCAAAAAACTTCCCTTGTCGCCCACATGCACGAGCAATTTTTTGTTGCGAAAAAATATGCGTATAATTGACAATGACGTGTTTAGTTGGTATAATGGAAAGGCTCAAAAGCACCGTGGAAGCGTATCGAAGTGGTCACAACGGCCCGCACTCGAAATGCGGTTACCGAGCAATCGGTACAAGGGTTCGAATCCCTTCGCTTCCGCCATTAGTGAATAATACGAACTCTGAAAACGGGTTCGTATTATTTTTTGCCATTGATTACTTTGGCATCATCGTTGAACGAAAATAGGCCATCTAATAGAAGATTCTTAAATACTACCTACAATCATCCCATATAACATTACGAACGTTATCGTAACTTGAACCATTAAAAATAACGTGCGTCTTTACTGGTAAATCTTTGATTGATACGTTATAATATGATAAAGGTATAATACCAAACGATATTAAAAGTACCTTTAGAGGTTTCAGATGCCACACTACGATAAAAATCACTATGTGCAATGTAGATTATTAAAAAATTTTACACAACAAAATAAAAACGGCAATGCTGTAATATGTGTTTTAAATCTTATTAATTTTTCAGCGTATTATGCAAAACCTGAAAATGCCTTTTGTGAAAATAATTTATATGATGTCGAATTTGCCAATAATAACAAAGATTTAGAACTCAAATTCAAAGCCAACATAGAAGATCCAATGGGCACTTTACTTAATAAGATTGACAATAATAGCGTCCCAACTTTTACTTTTACACGTGCCGAATTAGAAACAATTAAAAAATACATTTTGCTTCAAATTTACAGAACACCACACAATAAAAAATCTTATACCAATATACCTGACAATACTTTTGAGTTAAGTCAATTTAACATAAATCAAAATGAAAGCAAAGTGGATTTTTGGAAGCGTGAAATGCTTACAATACTTGATTCTGATTGGGATTCTTTGTTGAAAACCGATATGATAGGCATTCGTAAAAATGCTTTGGAAATCAACTCTTCCTTTTTGATGTTTATAAAAACAGCAGATGAATTCTGCATAAATGATTTAGGCTATTGCACAGAAAGAATACCAATAAAAATTCCAAAAGATCAACAAGATGATTTTATAAAAACTGCCCAAATAATCGGACAGGAGTTGTACGGTAAAGACAATTTCGATGAAATAGCCAAAAAAGAAATAGCAGATGAAAGTAGCTATATCGATAATTATATTCTTTTCCCTATATCATCAAACATTGCAATACTCGTGGTTTCCCCGTTATGGAAACAATATTTATTGCATCCAGAATTAAGACATGAAGAAATACCATTCCACTCTCTGCTGCTCCAAAATCATTTAAGTATACCAATGACAATCTATAAGAATGCAGACAAAATTAAAAACGATGCGGACATTATCATATATAAAAGTCCTGAGGACCAATACATTTATCAATTACATACAATTTCGTGCGAAGAAACCGTTTATTTAAATCACCTAACGATAAATGAGGCATTTTGTTACATTGGTCTAAAAACTCCAGAAAAATTTTTAAAGACAATTCGAGAATATAATTCTTTAGCTTCAATGCAAACACAAAACATTAAGAAAAATTTATTAGGATATGTGGAATTGCTTTCAAAATTAAGTAAAACCAATCGTTGAAATAGGCTCTCCAAATTTTGCCGTTTCGTGGCGGCTATCGTAGCACAGATTTCGCAGAAGTAAATGCGAAAAAATATCGCTTAAAAATCAAATATATTTTAACTCCGAAGCCGGGAGGAAATTTCTTCTCGGCTTTTTCTTTTGCCTTGAAAATCTAACAACTCCAACTCAATATTTTTTCTTGATGCGTTGACTTCTGTTTTTCATCACTTCCAATGAACAGACCTATGCTCAATCAATGCTACCTCTGCCTCTGCCGAAAGGCAAAATAAATTTGGAGGTAAATTCTATGGAAAACAAAGTTTCCCAAATTCCTGAATTCAAGAGGTATTATCTCTCAGAATTCGAACTCTATGACGGTGAAGAATTCATCACCTTCAACATCGTAGGAATCGATGCTGCGAAAAATGAAATCCAGATAGCCGTTACCAACAGAGGAAGAATCAGCGTTATCACTTATGACCTTCTCGCGGACAAGAACGGCAGACTGTATTTTGAGTACGGCGCTATGTTTGAACACGTCCATTTGGACGACTTCGAGGAGGTTGCGTAATGAAACTGACACTTGCTAATGTTAAAGAAATAAAACGAAACTCAAGCAGCCCTCTTACAAAACGGGTATGCAACTACGTTATCGGCGAATGGAGCGACTATTCGGATAAGAAGGATATCTTTACCGACGTGCTTTATCACGGTTGCCAGTCAGGTATTGTAGGCGAACTGATCTACTACACAGATACTGTGCGTTTTTACAAACAGTACAGACAGGAAATCAACAGTCTTTTGTACGACACGATGAACGGAACAGGACTTTACTCCCCTTCCGAACTTTTCGGAGATAAGTGGGACAAGGAAGATCCGCTTGCACAAGACACATATAACCAAAATTTGCTTGCATGGTTCGGCTTTGAAGAAACACTCAGAAACATCGCTTACAACTTTGAATCATTAGAAAATTACATTTAAGGAGAAAAGACTATGAAAACGACAATAACGAAGAAAGAAAAGGCAATCGAAATCATGAAGAAAATGGATATCTACAAACCCTACATAAAGGGCTTTGAGGAACGCGAACAGGTATGTTTCTTTGAAGGCTTCGGCGGCTTTTGGATCGACCAAGAGCCTGAACTTTACGCAAAAATGAAAACAATCGAAAAAGAACACAAATGCAAAGTTTACGCTGTTACCCACGAATTTACCGAATTCGGAGAACTTTACGACTTTTTGATCGTTACCGATTATCCAGAAGAATGGGACGATTTGGTTTACACCCAAGGAAACCGTCATACGGCTTTTGCTTACGTCTGGAACAAAGACGATGACTGGTGTTCGGAATTCGGCAGTATTACCGTACAGAGCTTCGGTGGCGGCATCAAAAGAATTGCGTGAGGCGGAATATGAAAGTTTACTTAGTTGTATTTGAATGGTCTACCGAAGATGACTCGGACGTAGATATTGAAGCTTATGACAGCTATGAAAAAGCTGCTATGCGGTTTCATGAACGCATAAACGAGGAAAAGACGGATATGTCTTGGGTGCATGAAGCTTTCGATGAAAATGACGACATTCTTGACGGATATGATTTCGATGAATGCCAGCCAGACACGAGCTTGGAAACTTATGCATATTGGAACATCACAAATAAATATAACTGGCAGATGCACGATTACATCGCCCTCATACAGCTGGAGGTGAAATAAATGAAACACACAGATGAAGTTCAATCGATCCTGACGGCAATCTTTGCTATCAACAGAACAAACGAACACGAGGACAAAGATATTTCTCTTGTCCTCGATTACGCTTTCCGCAGATTTTACAGCTCAAATACCAACCTGCTTACTCTCGCTTGTATCGGTAAAACAAAAACTCAAATCATGCCGGAAGTGACGCAACTGTTAGAAACAACCACACAATATAAAAAGTATTTGGAGGAATATGAAAAATGAAACCGTACAAAACACAGGCTCATATCCATTCTCTCAACGGAAAGATGGATGATATCACCGTACTCGAAGATTTAGGAAACAACGATTATATCGTGGACTACAAGGGCGTGAAATGTCACGCCCTTTTTAATTGGTTCAACTGTACCTATTACGCAGACGATGTTTACACAATCATCAAGGAGGTTTAACACTATGGCTAAATTAGCAGAACTCAAAAAATATCTGGATTATGAATTCTCTTCGGGATGTTATACCGGGGACGACTATAAATCCTTTCAGACGAAGTACATAAATTACCTGAAAGCTATGTGCAAAGAGAATCACTGGCGGTTAGTGAACGTATGCAGAAACCACTATTGCTTTTCTGCCTTTATCCAAAGCAGTCAAAACAAGTTTGTGTACATCTCTATCAGCGACGTCAGGTATTTCAGCAATGAATGGTACGACCATATTCTCATTCGAACCGCGAAAAACGAAGTCGATTACAGAGGGGGTTTTAACCACTACACCACTCTTGACAAACTGGACGTAAAAGCGGCTGAACTCTTGGACGACATGCCGTTTTAAGGAGATGCAATATGAAATCAATCATTGAAGAACTTTACTACGGAAATATCGATGCAAAAGAAGACATTGTACTTCCTGAAAAGAAACGCAAAAAAGAACTTGCGCTTTACGACAAACTGAAAGCCACTCTATCCAAAGAAAGCGATGAACTTTTTGAAAAATTTATCGAAATTACAGAAGATCATTACGATGAATTGATGCGCATGATTTTCAAACGTGGAGTTTCAACAGGAATTATGATCGCTTCCGAAGCATTTATCGAAGGAGAAAAACTATGCGATTGAATCTTGCAACAAAAACAAAAGAACAAGAACTCATAAAAGCGTACCTCGAAGAAAACGCAAGCGAAATACTTTCAGATAAAATCAACAACGGTACGCCTTTTGAAAAGGACGGAAAAACTTTTATCAACAAAAAGACGCTGGACGGATTTATGAAATACGCATCAGACGAGGCAAGAAAACTTGCCTCGAAAGGTGCAAATTCAGCGTGTGTAGAAGATAAAGTCGTTTATGGCTGGGCTGTCCACTATTTCGAAGAAGACAGTATCGAAGGTACGCTCTTAAACGATGACGGTACCGAATATAAACCCGCTCCGAAATCGACGCCTGCAAAAGTCAAAAAAGTCGAACCAAAAAAACCGGAACAGCGTCAACCGACGCTCTTTGATTTTATGGAACCGCAGAAATCGGAACCCGAAGTCAAAGACGAAAACAATGATGACGAGGACGAACAGCCTTCGCAAGAAGAAATCGACGAAATCCTTGCCGAAATCGCCGAAGAAGAAAACAAAAAAGCAACTCAGAAAAAGCTGTCCCCTTTCTATGAAAAATATCTGGAAATAGAACACTCTTATCCTGATTACGTGGTTGCTTATCGGCTCGGTGACTTCTACGAAGTGTTCGGCGAAAAAGCCGTACAAATTTCCGAAGAATGTAATCTTACTTTAACAGGCCGTGACGTCGGATTTGAAACCCGAATCCCGATGGTCGGATTCCCCTACCACGCCGCTGAACTGTATTTTGACAAAATTCAGCGCAATCACCGCTTGGTCATTATCAATTCTGACGGCACATTGAAAGAACTTTCCAAACCGCAAACCGCTATCAATCTTGATACCGGCGAAATCTACGATGAAATGACAGAAGAAGAAATGCGGGAATTTGACGGAGATATCGAAGAACCGCAAGACATTGACGACGAACCCAAAGATTTGTTTGACGCAACAGCTTTTGATAAAACAGCACTTTGCAAATTAGACGCAATCTTCGGAGATAAACTTGCTTTGAGGTGAAATTATGAAAGTTACAGACATCAGACCTGTTCCGAAATACATATTGAACCAAATCCGCAAAGCAGATAACAAAAGCCATCCGAATCCCGATGGTCACGTTCGCTGTTATGCCTATCTTACCACTTGGAAGAACGAGCTTGTGAAGGTAACCGTTGCTGTAAAGCACCGTTACAAAAAATGGTACTGTAAACAAGTCGCTATACACGGATTGAATTCGGATAAGTGCTTTGTAAAAGATATGGAATACTGCTACTGCGCAAGCATGGGCTTTCGTTTCGGCTGGTACGAAGAAGGCTTGCAAAAATACGAAAACTGGTACGAACGCGGTTGGTGCTGGGCGGACGATAAATATTACGATCCATACGCTACGCTTATCAATCCCCACTTTATAGACCGCTTACCGGAGTTCAAATACAGCGCATATAAACTGTATCAAGGGTGCAGTATTTTCAAATATTTGCGGCTTTATAGGCAATATCCTCAACTCGAAATGCTGATGAAACTCGGCTTTTCGAGAATTGCCATGAGTACAACGATATTAAAGCGTTGCGGAACGGATAAAGCATTCTGCAAATGGCTCATTGCCAACAAAGCGTTACTCCAAAGCAGACACTACTATATCGACGTCATTGTTCGGGCATATAAGACAAGAAAATCGCTTGAGCAGTTGCAATCATATAAAGAATCGAAACTCAGGCTTATCCACGACAGCAGTCTTGCTCCCATCAAAGAACTGTTCAAAGGAAAAGACATTGAACGGTTCTTCGATTATATAGCAAAACAACAAACCAATCCGAACACTTATCTCGACTATCTGAAAGCCTGCCAACATCTCGGTCTGGATATGACAGAAGAAAAGAACCGTTTTCCCCACGATTTCAAACGCTGGCACGATATCCGAATCGACGAATACGCCACGAAAAAGGCTATGGAAGACGAAGAAAAACGCAAGGAATTGTATGTTCAATTTGCCGCCGTTGCCGAGAAATATCTATCTTTGCAACACGCAAAACGAAGCGCGTTTGTATGTATTATTGCAAAAAGTCCGGCAGATCTGATTCGGGAAGGCGAAGCCTTGCATCACTGCGTAGGCAGAATGAATTATGACCAACGTATGGTACGCGAAGAATCGCTCATCTTCTTTGTCCGAAACAAACAGGAACCCAACACTCCGTTCGTTACAGTCGAATACTCAATATCGCAAAAGAAAGTCCTGCAATGTTACGGAGAACACGATCACAAACCGAACGAAGACGTACTGCATTATGTCAACAAAGTATGGTTACCTTACGCCAACAGAACACTCAAACAAATTGCCGCATAGGAGGAATTAAACAATGGCAAACTATTTCAGAATTACAGCATATCACCCGACCGAAAATCTCTCGGTCATTATGGATTCAAACGGACTGTTCGAAAAACTCTGGCAGTTCTCGTCTTTTATGGTATCCAAAGGCTTCAAAATCATCGAAGTCGGAGGCGAAGACAAATTCATCGAAGGCGATATGCCAAAAGCCGAACAAGATACTGTTCATGTAATCTTACGTGCTTGTAAAAGTGGTGAACCGGAAATTACTGGCAACCGCATTACAGTAGAAGGAAAATCCTACACAACCATATGAAACGAAAAAGCCGCTTCATTGCGGCTTTTTTTATGATTTATTCTATTTCCAAATCTTCTGACATAAATATCGGATCGTCCAAAAATTCAATCACTGTCATTTTGAATCCACGAGCTATCATCATAACGGTATTTAACTCTATGCCCTTATTTCTTGCGCTCATTATGCCGTTCATCGTACCGTGTTGAATTCCAGAATCTTGTTCTAACCGATACTGCGTCATCTTCCTTTCTATTAATAATTGATTTATGCGTTTCGCAACTGCTTGGCAAATAGTCAAAATAATACACCTCAAACTCTTTATAAATAGTTTATCAATATAAGGCGTTAAAAATACGGAGTTAGAACGCCGTATTGATTGCGTTGCAAACTTGAAAAGCGTATAATATAGGAAGTTATAACTTCGTATTTTCAAGGAGTCCCCTTTGATTGCAACTTTTATAGGTCATCGCAAAATTCAAAACTGTGAAATATTAACTACAAGGCTAAAAGAAACTATCATCCGTCTGATTGACGATAAACAGGTTGATACTTTTTTGTTCGGCAGCCGAAGTGCTTTCGATGATTTATGCCTTGAAACAATCACGGAAATACAACAGATCCGTCCACACATCAAACGAATATATATCAGAGCTTCTTATCCATATATCGACAGCGACTATGAAACATATCTGCTCAAATTCTATGATGCTACCTATTTTCCAGATAAAATCGAGAAAGCAGGAAAAGCCTCTTATGTAGAACGCAACGAATACATGATTGACAAATCAGACTTCTGTATTTTTTATTATAACGAAAACAATCAACTTCCACTTAAACCGGCGACCAGAAAACGTATCTTCTCTTTTCAACCGAAAAGCGGAACCAAAATCGCATACGATTATGCCATGCAAAAGAAAAAGGCAATTATAAACCTATTCAGTGAACCATAACATACCCTTTGGATACGGCAGTGGGATATTTGCGTGTGCTTGTTTTAACACATTTTTATGGATACATTGAGAGGGAAAGATCAGGGCATTAAAAAAGGTGTATGGAGTTGTTTTCCATACACTTTTTTATTATTTTTTGAATTTGTAACGCAGAACGGATGCAATGTCTACTTTGTAGATAATATCGATCACTCTGTCTTCACCTTCGGTTTTAGGAGCACTGCCCACGACGATTCGGTCAATCAGCTCGTAGCACATTTCTCGAGTAAGTTCAGGCGCGTCAAAGTATTTCTTGATGCTTCGTATGAAATCGTCGGCACTCTGCATCGTGTTTTCCGTTTCGGTCAGCTTCGCTTCTAACTCGGCTATTTCAGTTTCAAGTTTCTTCTGTTCGTCCGAGTATTTCTGTATAAAGGATAAGCAAATGTCTTCGGGCATTTTCCCTTTCACTCTGTCCTCGTAGGCAACCTGTATAAGGCGAGATATTTCTTCCGTGCGCTTACGCTTTGACTGTAATTCCTTTTTGACGGACTTGACAGCGTTGTCCGCAAGTTCGGTATTATGACGGATAAATTCCTCACGGATAGCTTTTTCATCGAGCGTTACTCTCCTTGCCATTTCCCGTATATCTTCAAGTACAATTTCATTCAAGATACTTGCCGCAATATAATGCGAAAAGCAATACGCTTTACCATATCGCACATGATAACCGCAGTCAAAATGCAAGAATCGCTTTCCGTTACGATTACGTGACGTACATAGCTTCATTTTATTGCCACAATCGGCGCAAAACAGAAATCCGGATAATGGATGCGTGTACCCTACTTTCGTTTTTCTTCCCTGCGCGACAGACTTTCGTCTTTGATGAACTTTATCCCAAAGTTCTGGTGAAATGATGGGCTCATGTGTATTGTAAACGACAGCCCACTCTTCTTCATTTTTTCTGAATCGCTTGTGATTCTTGTAAGACAGTGAAGTCCAACGAAGTTGCGGCATATGTCCGATGTATATGATTTTGTCCAGCATTTCTCTTATCGTAATGGCAGACCATAAGCCGACCGCATCGGGTTTTGCCTTTTGTCCGAATTTCTCATAAGCATAAGTGGCAGGAGACGGCACTCCTTCTAAATTCAAGGTTTCGGCAATCTTTCTCGGACTTTTCCCGGAAGCATACATTTCAAATATTCGTTTTACAACAGGTGCGGTTTCCTCATCGATAACGGGAGCCCGTTTTTTATCCGTACCCATTTTGTATCCGTAAGAGGCTTTTTTGGCTGTATAAATTCCTTCTCTTGCATTAGACCTTTTAACAGCCCTTATCTTCTTGCTTGTATTGGCGGCGTGCCATTCGTTGAACACGTTCATGATAGGCATCATTTCCATTGCACCGCTGTCACGGTTTGCCGTATCTACGTTGTCTTGTATGGCTATAAACCTAATTCCGAATGCAGGAAACACATAATCGACGTATTGTCCGACCTTGATGTAATTTCTGCCGAAGCGGGATAAGTCTTTTACGATTATCGTGTTTATAACTCCCGTTTTAGCGTCGTCTAAAAGTCTTTGTACTTCCGGACGATCAAAAGTAGTACCGGATATGCCGTCGTCTATGTATTCGCCGTGAATTTCAAAGCCGTGTTCTTTGGCATATTTGCGAAGCATGGTTCTTTGGTTTTCGATGGATACCGATTCGCCTTGTCTTTCATCCTCTTGGGAAAGTCTGAAATACAATCCTGCGATATAGTTTTTCTGTTTCATAACGTCACCTCTTATTTTCAAAAGTCTGCTGTGATGCAAGATTTTGCATGGATTTTTCAAAGTCTTTATCGCCGTTGAAATACCTGCGGACGAAATACGTTTTTCCGCCGATGTTTTTACGCTTGCTGATCGACGGAAAGAGAAGATAACAAGTCGCCTCGTATTCTTCGACGCTTGTGTAAGTTTGCTGCTTTGCTGCGTTTGTTTTCATAATTTCAATTCTCCTTTTTTAGATTTTTTTTGTGTTTTTACCTTTCGGCGGAGCAAAAATAAACGGTTGGGCAAAAGTCTTTCTTTTTCAAGTCTTTTCATTCGTTTTTGCAAGGGTTGGTGAAACCAATGCACTTTACCCTTGTAAAAAGGTGACCAATCGTTTACGCTCCTTAAGGCGAAAGGTAAGTCTAGTTGACTTTCGGCATTTTCTCTATGACATCCGGACTTACTCTGCCCATAATCTCGCCCTCTACCATACAGAGAAAATCGTCCGCTAATACTGCTTTTCTGTCGTCTATCCCGTATGGGACGATAATATCCTCATCCAGAACATCCGATTCAAAGTAGGTAGGCAGTTTTCCGCCATAGACAAGTCTTTCACCGGACTTCTCTATGTACTTCATGAGATACTTTAGAGATTCTCCGACTTCGTGCGGTAAGATTAACTTCTGAAAGTCGTTTCTGCCGTACCGTTCGAGAAAGTAGGTGTTTTGGCTTGCCGTCTGCATTCGGTTGTCTTTTGTGCTGTAATCCTTTGTTTCGATGATCTCTCCGACCATGCCGTCGGATGGAATATAGAAGATACCATGGAAATGCAGTCTGTTCGTTTCTCCGCCACGTTCCCATACGCCGATATGCTTCCAGCCTTTACGGTTGACAAGATGTTTGAGTGCGTTCCTGAGCGACTTGCGGAAAGATTCTTCCGTATGTTTCTCACTGTCATAAGTAAAAGTACAAAAGAAGTTCCAAGTCTGTAAGTTTGCCTTTTTAGATAAGCGTACTTTTCTTCGGATAGCGTTTATCTTCTTCCGTTCGCTGTTGCGTTCTACAAACTCTTGCCGTTGTTCCTCATCGGGTATCGTTTCTTTCAGTGCTTTCTTTACGTACTCTTTCCGTTCTTTGCGGGGCAACTGTTGACTTTCCCTGTAAGCAGTTTCAAATTGGTCCTTTCGTTCTGTCTCTTGTTCGGATGTTTGGTGAGAAGATCGTCGTCGCTTTTTCCCTTGCGGAAAGTTCTCTTTCGGTGTTGCGATGTAATGACTTCCGTCAAAGGAAATCTTTGCTGCTCTGAATCCCATTGTTTTTCTCCTCCTTGTTTGTTTTTTCTTTTATATCCCGCAAACTCGCAAGGTCTTTGCGACTTTGCAAAAGTTTCCAACATAATATTCATTAAATAGGAAGGTTTCTTTCCTATTTGAAAAAGTTTCTTCAACTTTTTCAGCCATAGCATAAATGTCAAACTGGCAAGTTTTTTGCCACTTTGAAAAAATGATTTCTATTTAATAGCCACGAAAATGTTGGAAATGGACCCCCATTGAGTGGAGTTGCCTACTTATAAGGGAAGGAAAGCAGCAAAAATGTGGGCATTCCTGCAAAAAATTTTAGTCCTACATTTAGTAGCCACGAAAAAGACAAAAATCAACCCCTAAAATTAAAATTCCTTGTAAGAAAATAAAAATATAAGGCAGTTACAATTAAGCAACTGCCTTTAAGGTTTTATGTAGTTAAACGACATTTCAATATTGACCGTAGAGAGAATAATATCTTTTGCGGATGCTTGCTTTTCTATGATGGATAGTTCCTCTTCCAATACCGAGCTCAGAACATACTGCGGATTGTTGCATCCCGTTCATATAGCAGTTTAGAATTGCAAGTTCCAATGCGGAAAGTTGCAATGCTTCTACAAGAGCGTCGTATTTCGTGTAATCCGTCTGTTCCTGTTCAAAACAGTTTACCGGATCCATAGGCAATGCCTTGTAGTCGTCAAAGTCTATGTATTCTATTACTCCGTGTCTGTCAGCTCTGTTACGCAAGCCGTCAATAAATCTGTCTACTTCTCTGTAGCAGGCATATTTTATTGTAATCTCTTTGCCACGCCTGTCTTTGCCGTAAATTTCGGATACTTTTCTCCCCGCAAATTGCCAAAGAAAGCAGCTTGCCGTCTGAGCAACGTCATATCCGTCCGATACGGTGTAGTCTATCTCGTTCATGTGATGCAAATCCTTGATGAGACCGATATACAGTCTGTCTGCCACTTTCATGTCGTACTTTTTTACGGTACGAAGTGCTTGCAATGCAATCATTTCGCCCATGAGTTTTACATTGTCGGCAGAGACAGGTTCTGCAAACAACGCTCCTTCGTTGCGATACTTACCTTTTGAGAACTTTGTTACCAACATTTCCATTTTCTATTCCTCCGAACGTTTATTGCCTTTTTCGGGCAACGGGCGAAGGAGCATAGGACGGTAACAATTACTCTTTTTCTTGTAACGCTTGCATAAGTCAGCGGAAAAGAGAAAAATCGTTGCATTTAAGTTGTTGTAAGCATAGACGGACAGAAAAACAGCCAAGCAAGGGAATCACCTTACTTGGCTATAAATGAGTTTGTTGATGTTTTAAGCAACGATTTTACGACCGTTGACTTATGCGAGGAACTATGCTAACCTGCGCCCCCGAAAAAGCAATGTTCGGAGGGTACGGAAATAGCATTACGACTGAAAAATACAATAAGTCAATATACACGGAAAAACACGAGAGAGCGTAAAAGCGGAGGTTCGCCCAAGCGGTTCAGCGGGCGACTCCGCTTCGCTCTCGCTTTCCGTTCAGCCTGATTATTTTGTAGCGGCGTGTGCTTGTCTGGGCGAGGCACAGCCGAGCCCACTTGTCATAGACAAGCACACGCCACAGTGCCAATTAAATAAATTTTGTGGTTTAAAACAAAACGATAACTACCTTAAAAATTTCAATTATAGTCTCTAAAAGAAAAGCAAACTTTAATATTGTTTAGATGTTTTTCTTTCTTACTAGCTGTTTATCCAAAATAAAATCTATTTCGCTTGGTCAGGTTCAAGTAATATCCCTCGTGCTGCCAAAATTTCGCCTATTGTTGTTCCTTTTAGACCACGATTTGATTCCTCTTGCATCTCTCTTCCCTCTTTCGGCAATTCAGGAATATCCATATTCTCCAGTTCTTTCCAAGATGTTTTTAATATGCCTAAAAGATCATCATAGCTTATCACTTTTTGTTTCTGATTTACATCCACAACTTCAACGAAGTGATGATAGCGAGTTCCGTGTTTTTCCGGATCGTCTGCATCGTCTTTCACGTAATATTGATTTTCGGAGACTTTTGTATTATATGTTCCACCATGATTTACGATCATCTGAATAAGTTTAAGACAAAGTATTGTTTGTTCTCGTTCAAAAACAGGGCTAAAACATATCTTTTTCCCTGTTAAGGCACTGTTGATAATAGCACTTCTCGGCTTAACTTTCTCAATAAATTTTCTGATACATTTGTCTTTTTTTGCATTGCTAATCCATCTTTTACTTGTTGCAATTGCTTTAACTATTTCATTAAAGTCTTCTGAAAAGTAATGAATTTTATTCCATTTTGATTCACCTTTTGAGGTTGGACACAACAGAATAAACTGCTCTAACGGTAACTCCATCAATTTGCACATCGTTTGAACCAATGTCATCGTTAAAAAGGCATCGTCATCACTCTTATGTAAATAACTAACCCTTTCCAAATAGAGCTTTTCACCGGCGTTTTCCAAGGATATGCTACTTTTATTATTGAAGAACTCCGAATACATTTTTTGACTATCGTAAAATTCAAAATTTATAGGAGGTCGCTTATAAATTCTACAGGCAGTACGCAAAAAACCTGCATCATTAGAAATAGCATGTCCGATTACTAATTGGTCTTTCGCCTCGATAAGATTTTTGATTCTTCCGTAATATTCCGTGAAAAGAGGGCTGTTATAATATTCCTCTTCCGAAAAATGTAACTGCAAATCCCGTTGATCTTTTCTTCCTGTTAAATTAAATTTTCTTTCGGGATTCATCAAGAAAAGATCTCTATCCAAGATTTCAAACTTATCGTTTGTCAATACGTATCCGAATTCGCAAATGTGAGCACCATCGCAACATTCTATGTCAAAAAACAGATATTTCATTAGTATTAAAATTTATCCCCGTTTGCAATTATTTTAGATCCTACGCTTACTTCTACTACCTTGTTGTGATCGGCAAACCAATTGTCGATGCAATCTTTGTATCTTTCAGTCAAACATATAATCCTCTGATTTTTCGAGCCCAAAAGTCTTCTCTTCGTCTCGTGCAAGTATTCTTTGAAAGAGCCGTCCAATACGACATCACAGCCTTCCAAAATTTCGGAAACGTCCTCATACATTCTTCCTGTAAAGGATATAACGCCGAGTCCGAGCGACTTGATCTCTTTTGTCAAAAGCGGTAAGTTCTGTTGGCAGGTAGGTTCGCCGCCCGAATAGGTCACACCTTCTATGCCAAACTGAGTTTTTGCCTCCTTAATTACTTCTATTAAATCCTCGAGTGACATAATATGTCGTGCTTCAAATGCTTGATAATCAGGATTGCAACACCCCGGGCAACGGATGTTGCAACCCTGAAACCAGATACATAACCTTTTATATGGACCTTCCGCTTCGGTACAGGTATTGATGCTTGCAATGTTGAACTTAATCATTTTCAAAGCTGAATTCGAGTCCGTCTTTCACTGTCTTAACGAGAATCTTAGCGCCCTTGAATGACGATAGATCTTGTTTGTTTTCAAACATGAACATAGCGAGTTCGTCGAGGAGTTTATCGTTAATAGCATTGAGAATATCTCGACCGCCCTTGCTGCTATCGGCTCCCCCTAATATGTAGTTGATAAATTTAAGCTCGTCTTCAAATTCAAGATCTATGCGATATTTTTCCAATATTGCCTTTTGTACGGGACGGAGTTTGGAACGTGCGATCTTTACGCTGAATTCTTTATCCTTGATAAAGTTAAACGGCACGATATTGCTATAACCGATACGGCCGAGAATTTCGGGACGTTTGATCTCATTGTCAAAATAGTTCTTGACGATTTTGATAAACTCATCCGCCACTTCCTCGTTACTGCCGCTCGAGGAAACTTCGGAAGCGCCGAGGTTAGACGTAAAGATTATGACGCTTTCGCTGAAATACACCGTCTCGCCCTTGCTATCGGTCAGTCTGCCGTCCTCCAATATCTGTAAGAAAATATCCAAGATACGGGGATTGGGCTTTGCCGCCTTTTCGATCTCATCAAAGAGAATAATGCTGAAAGGCTTTTCTCGTACCGCATTGGTGAGCTGTCCTCCCTCTTCGTAGCCGACATATCCGGGAGGCGCACCGATAAGCTTCTGATCACTGTTTTCCTGCGCGTACTCGGACATATCGAAACGGATGCAAGCTTGCTCGTCGCCGAACAGGAATTTCGCAAGCGCCTTGGAAAGCTCTGTTTTACCAACACCCGTAGGTCCGACGAAGAACAGTACGCCTTTGGGTGCTGAACGGGAAGAAGATTTATGGATTCCCGTAAGCCCCATATACGCTTTTACGACCACCTTCTCGATTTTTGCGATCGCTTCGTCCTGTCCGACAACTCGCTCGGCAAGAATCTTTTTGATATTTTTAACTGCCTTATAATCGAGTTTTTCCCAAGGGTTGTCCTTTTCGCCGTACTTAAAGAGTAAATACAACTGTTCAAACGGCATTTTGCCTTCTTTTCTTGAAAGTCTTGCCATCTGAATGATTTCGCGGTTGGTAAAATCGTCGAGCATATCGATGTATTCGTTCTTTTTGTCACTGGTAAGAAGAGATTCGCCCGGCTTTAATTTGACTTCAAATCCGCTCTCGATCTTTTCGAGCATTTTTTCTCGCTCTTCCCTGTCCGGTCTCGACAAGGTAAGGCAAGCGACTTCAGGATTGCCCTGATAGAAAGAAATCGGGAACATGGAAAGTTTGCTCGTTATAAGGACGATCGTGCTTTCATTGACTTCGGAAGAAAGATAGTCGACTTTTTTATCTTTAATGGCTTTTCCGAGCAAAGTCAGAAGTTCCCTTTCATCGGGAGGGAGTTGTCCGCCTGCGCTGAAAAGGTAGTCCGCCCAATTAAGTACAAACGCAATTTTCTTATTCGGCTTTTTTAAGTTTTTGAAGATGATATTAAATATCTCGGCAGGCTCTTTGAAAAGTCCGCTACCCGTTTTTTGCTCTTCCTTCGGCGTCTCCTCCTCATCATCGTCAAACGAATAGTCATCGCCTTCCACCTCTACCTTATCGACAACGTCAAGTCTTGATACGTCACCGTCCACGCCGTCGATCCGATCCCAATAGAGCACGTCATCGTAGTCCATTGCCTTCAGCATATCCATAAGATACTGTTTCAGGTCTACGATTTGTTTTTTGTCATTCAGATAGACGTCACCGACGTTCCCCTCAACAATGACACATTTTTTGATGCCGATTTCCCTCTTTAATCTGTTAAAAGTCGTACTTAAAGCCATTTTATCACCTCTTACGCCTTATTTTTATTGGTATTGATTGCCTGATATTTCATTGTGGAGATTTTATCCGGATTGCTCCATATTTCCGTTTGCTTGGTAACGTGAACCCCGTAGACTTCCTCCAAGTCTTTCATGAACGGTCCAATATCCTTTTGGCAAGCCTGTCCCTCGTAGCCGCGGAAATCGTAGATAAACTTCCCATCGAGGAATACCCGAAACTCCGCCTTTTCTCCGCTTGCTTTCTGCGCTACCATGATCACTTCGTTGGTGTCTCTTTTAATTTTTATATTGTTTTTATCCACCACAAACCCGCGAGCTTTAATTGCCTGCATGATGATTTTCAAAGATTTTTGCCGCACTTTTTCTCCGACAATCTCGGTTGTTGCCGCTTCTCTGATATTAGCGATAGGTTTGCCTTCTTCGACGATCTTTTCAATAGTTTCAATAGGAACTTTCGCCGCAGCAAGCTCGACACGAATAAGCTCTGCTTCCTTCTCATATCTTGCTTCAACAGACTCGCTCATCAATGCCTTGCCTGCTTCAAGAAGAGCGTTACCCGACAGAGAGGAATCTCTTACGAAAGCAATGTATACGAACTGTCTGAGTATTTCGTCCTCAATGGTGTCAAGAAATTTCTTGGTCGATTCATCAAGTCTGACCACACCGTTCGCACGGTCTATCATTCTCGCTTGGTTCAATGCAATACTCTCGGAAAGAAGAGAGTCGAGCAATGCTCTCATCTCCGCAAGTTTACCTGCGGCAAGCTCATTTACTCTTGCACGAAGTTGTTCAGCGGTTGAAATAACGGCTCTTGTCTGACCTACATTCAGCCTGTCGCTGTCGCCGGTTACGATGCCTTTTTTAGCATCCTCATCTGCTCTTGCAAGCACAGTCTGAATCTCTTTAAGAAGCTGATTCTTTTCTCGCTCTATTTGCTCGCATAGTACTTCGGTTTGATCATTCAGAAGTCTAGAAGATGAACCTTTGAGATTTGCAAGCATTTTGTCAAACTCTGCAACCTGATTCTGTGCAACCTCGCAAATACTGTGGCATTGTACTGCTATTTGCTCATAGTTTATTTGTACTGCGTGACTCATTTATCCTCTCCTTTCAATGAAAATACTGTGTCTCTCCATTCTTCAAGTGTTGCCTTGTCAAACGGAATTTGTCTTTTCTCGGGATGCTGCAATCCGTTTCTGCACATACGAAGCTTGTGCAATCTGCTTGCTTCATCACGCTTAATAATGCCTTGCCTTTCAGCTTCATCAATTAACTCATTCGCCCCGACAGTAAGGTCGGCTGAAAGAAGAATACGAAGGTCGTATTGTGCCTTGATCAGCAGATTGCTGACAGCAACACTATATCTGCCACGCGATATCTGCTCGTCAATGAATTTTATCGTAATCTTTTCGGGATGCTCGGATGCCGTCCTTTCAATAGACAATACCTCTTGAACGGGATTGAAGATCGAATCAAAACGATCAAGTTGGATAAAGGTTTTATTTGCATACGCCTTATATTTTTCGATTTCCTTCTTCGCCTTGCTATAGGTTGCGAAGGTGTTGAAGAATTCGTCGATATTATAATCATCCTTCAATGTGTAATCACTCGGATTCTCTACGCCGAGCATATCGCACAGCCTCCACAGGTTTCCGCTAAACAAGGCGAATTTTCCTGCAAGCTCGGTTGCTCCGTCTATCGGTGTGCGTTCAAGCACACGGGTTGCGTACAGCTCGATTACATTTACGACAGCCAATATTTCGCTTTCGGTAAAGGATGCGCTATCCAATGCCTGATATACAAGCTCTGCAGATTCCTTTTTCTTCAGCGGTTCTGCAAGCGCGGATATGTATTCGGATTCGGGCATATCCATTGCCTTTCTCAAAGGAGTTAACACCGTATTCTTAAAGATAATGCTTTCAAGCTCTACAGTTTGAGTATAACGCGCAAAGATATCCCTTGCTATTTCTGCAAAATATGCATTCCAGCCTTCGCATTTGGCGAATGCTGTGTTGAGACGGAGAAGGAGATCAATTCTGTCCTCATCCGTACCAAGTTCAGAGAGCTTTTTCTGCGTGTATTTATTTAATAGCTCTGCATCCTGAAGAACCGTTGCAACATATGCAAGGGTTTGGCTGCTCTCCGAAGAAGAACCATGCTCGTAGCAATCAAGATAGATTGCCTGCAATATTCTCTTGAACTGTTCATCAGATGCTACCGTTTCAACAAGAAGCTGCATTTCAAACACATCACCGAAGGTTTTGCAAGGGATTCTGACATTTAAGGGGAGATAGTATTTGCACCCTGCATTGTCGAGGAGTGCGAACTCTGCCTTATCATCGAGAATATCGAGGTAAATACCGTCGTTTTCATATCTCAGAACATTATCCGTTCTCGAATAGCCGTGAACACCTCTGCCAATAAAGAGCTTGCAAGGTCTTGCCGCTTGTTTGCCTGCATCGTCTGGGATGTAGAGATTGTCCACCTTGAGAGTATTGAAGTCCACAGTTGGCACGCTTATGTCAAACTTGTATTTGTCTTTCATAAGCATTCCGGCACTCATAAGGGCGGAGGAATAATAGCTTTCAAAGAACGCTTTTTCATCGCTTGTTGCAAAGCCGAAGTCCATTCCTTCTGCATCAATTGTAATCGTCAAATTTTCTTCTGTCTTTGCCGCCAATTTTTTCGGCTCCTGATAGGTTACATTGATGATCATTTCCTCGGCTTTAAGCCCGATCTTGGTTTGCACGAATTTCAAATATTCTTCCATACCTGACACATTATATTTCACTTTATCAAGGAAATCTTCGCCGAGAAAAGATGTTTCAAGCGGTGCGTAACTCTGCGTACAAACAAGGTCGAATTTTCTCGTCACGGGGCTATAAAATACGGTCGTGGTTTTCGCTTTTTCTTGTCCTGTCGGAATTGCCCCCTCGGCAAACATCTTTTCGCCTTTAGCAGTAAGCTCAAACAGGTCAAGCGTCATCTGCTCGAAGTATTTGATGTTGTCAATATAAGACGAATTGATTCGTGTGTCCAAAATGCCGTTCGCAACAAGTGACGAGAGTTCTTTTGCAAACATATAGTGTAAATCCGAGGGAATGCCGAAACGTTTCAAAACTTCGGCAATCTTCTCGTTACCCATTGCAGATTTTTGAATAAGTTCAAGGATGATGTATGCAATTCCCGAAGCCTTTCTGACCTCATTGTAAAGCACGTCTACCTTGTACTCAAGCATAGGAAACGGACAAGAGGTTTTTATCTTCTTGATAGGTTTTAATTCCATTGTCAGCCTCCTATAATATCGTTTGCGGTCAGCAATCTACCGCGATAATTGATCGTGTCGATAATTTCTCTATACACAGGGAAATTATGCTTATCAAGTGCGTGGTTACCCGAAAGGTCGGGAAGCTCTATCGTCTGCTCGGAAAGGAATTTCTTTGCTCCTACGATAATGAGAAGCTTTCTCGCTCTTGAAAAAGCAACGTTGATTCGCTCGAATTGCTTAACGAATTCAGCATTGAATCGGTGATCCTTCGGGTTTCTTACCATGGATACAATAATAATATCTCGCTCGTCACCTTGGAAATCGTCAACCGTGCTGATTACAAGCTTTTGATCATCCTTGCCTGAAAATCCTTTGTATTGTTTCCCTTTTCTGCGCTTTTTGATGAGCCCTGCCTGATCTCCGTATGTACAAATAACGCCAACACTCGGTCTTTCATCATCGCGATTTTCGGTTCTGACTCGACCGCGACTTACAAGTTCAAGCGCAGCTGTATCAAGCCCTTCAAGCAAAGCCATAACGACCTCCGCTTCTTGCTTGTTGATCTTTGAGGTACTTCCGTCGTCGCTCGATTCCTTCTCATCACAATCCACAAAATAGATGTGATGGTCGGGATCGATCACGACATTGCCATTCAAGCGAACCGTTAGATTATGTTGTTTCTCATCGTCCTGCTGTTTTTTACCAACGACAAGACCGCGCTCATCGCCACCGTAAAAATGGTTGAATACCTGCATAATATGGCTATGGCATCGGTATTGTTTATTCAACATGACTCTGAAATCGTCAGGAACTCTTTCGTATAGCGTTTTGAAGAAACATTCCTCGTAAAGCTTGGTGTATCCGTCGTTGATTTCTTTCGTGATAATATCTTCGTCAAGGCCCTCGAAGTCATCCGTTCTCATATGCCTTAAATCATACATAGGCGGAAGCTGTCTGTGATCCCCTACGAGTATGATTGTCTTGCCGTAAAGAATGGGAATCAGCAAGTCAAGGAAAGAGGATTTTGAAACCTCATCGACAATGACAACGTCAATTCCTTGGGTGCGGATATCAACAGAGTCGATGCCGTACTTTCCAAGCTCCTGAAGCTGCGTCTTCGTGAAGCGGTCACGGCTTGTACAGGTAATACCAAACACGTTTACGTTATCATACAGCATTCTTGTATAAGCTTGTCTATCTTCTTCAAGGATATCAGGGGAATCAAGATATTTGCAGATATCCTTGAACATAGGAATTCTTTGTCTGTTAACCGTTTGGGTTCTTGTGTAATCGGATTCGAGAGCGTTCCATTCTTCTCGGATGATTTCAAGAGCGCTCTCTATGGACTCATACTCACGAACAATACCGAAGTTGCGGAAGAAGCGTCCGATTTTCTGCTTGAGCTGTGCTGAAAGCTCGCTGAATTCTGCCACACCGGGTTTTTCTCCAAGCTCCTCATAGCGAGTCTTGGCTTCGTTGATATCTCTCTGCTTGTCGGTAATTTTTGCTTTTACAGCATTTTCCGATTCAACATAAGTTGCTCTTTCTCTATCTATGGTTTCACGGATATCGGAGATGATGCCTGTGAGTTTGATTTTGAAGTTTTTGATCTGATCTGGTAGTAATACCACAAGAGATTTATCTGCTAAAACGGCAGAAGAAACAACCTTGATAAGTTCACCATCGGATATATCGGTGCTTCCTGATTTTTGCAAAAGTTCAATTTGCTTTTTCAGTTCGATCAGCTCACCTCGCTTTGCTTTTAAGGTATTGAAGGATTCTGTACCGGATTCAAACGCTGCATCATCTTCAGCGAGAATGCCTATTTCAGCCTGCAACGATTTTCTTTCGGCTTCAAGTTTAACAAGTCTGTCATCACCACAAATACTTGCAATTTCAGATTGAATAAGCGCGATATCCGCTGAAACAATGACACGGACATCTTCTGGCGTTCTATCTGCAAAACAACTGAACTCCGAAAGTAACTTTTGCACCTCTGTACGATATTTTTCGATCAATACAGATTTTGCCCCTTCGCTAATAAATCGGTAGTTCTCGATATGCTTAATCGTTCTCGTGAACGCTTCGATTTCTTCGGTTATTGCTCCAAGCTGCCCACGCAGATCCTCAATCTCCGAGTTGTAAGAGTTGATTTTTTCAATCAAACGCTTGCGTTCTGCTTCAATCCCTGCGTTTTCTCTTTGCAGATGAAGTATTTTATCATAGTCAAGGCGAAGTAAACGCATTTCCTCCGAGAAGTTTTCCTTCATCTCGTAGAAATGTTCGAATCTATCTACCTGACGGCGAAGACTCTCTTGGATATTTAGATAGAAGTTGTCCACGAGCCTTTCGGGACTGTAGTTGGTTTCCTTGCCGTTTTGTGAAGGAATAAGACGAAGCGGTCTGATCTCCGGGATTTTCGGCAAACGCTCAAACACATTGTCGATTGCCTTATGTGTTTCGGAAGATATGAGTATTTTTTTGCCTTGCTTTGCAAGCTGTGCAGTAATCTCGGCGATAACCTGCGTTTTACCTGTTCCGGGAGGGCCTTGCAACAGGAAGATGCTTTCACTTGCCAAAGCTCGTCTTACCGCAAGCTTTTGCATATCATTAAGACTTTCAAGACACCACTCGGGTTCTTCTAGAACAGGACGGCTTGCTCCTGCGAGTGTTGTAGGTGCAAATAGATAAGAGGCAAGATAAGGATTCTTTACATAACCGCCAAGGAAAGAGCGAAGTGCTTTTTCCTGACGCTCAATCTTTGCCTTTTCTGCTCGGTTGTCATACGTAAGATAACGTACATCCGTGCTTTCGAGTTCCTTCTTTACATCCTTGATGCTATCGTTCGGATTTTCTGGACGGAAGTATATCTCATAACGGCGGACAGTTTCATTTTCGCGCTTCCGGGCAATTTCCGCATCTGCTTTTTTGCGAAGAACTTGCTCTGCGTCCCTCTTTTCCCCCTCAATAGCCGTTCTATACTGAATTTCAAGTTGCTTTTTCTTTTCTGCCTTTGCCTTTTCTATATCCTTTTGAAGAGCAATCGCAAAACTCTTTTTCTGACTCTCGATTCTACGGGCGTTTCTCTCTTTGTAATATACGGCGATAGATATCATCACTATTGCCGATTCGAGTTTTACTTCCATTTCTTGAGAGAGTCTTGTGATTTCATCATCAATCTCTTTTATCTCATCGGCTTGTTTCTTTTCTTTGAGCTTTGATCTGCGCTTTTTGAGTGCTTCGATCTGCTCGCCGTATTCTCTCTCGATAGGGCGAGTAACGGCTTTTGCGTATTCTTCCTGAACTTCTTTGTCTTTATTTTCCTCTACATCTCGTGCAAGTGTGGCTGCAAGATCTCTAATGTAATTTTCAAGTCTTTGAGAATATGTAGCTTCGAGTCTTGTTGCTTCTGTCTTTATGAAGCTTTCAATCTCACCTTTGATAATGCCCGCATACTTTCTGTCGATTTCGGAAAATGCCGCAATTTTCGCTTTGCTGAAAGCAGTTTCAATCCCCGAATAATCCGGCTCTATATCAGAATAAGTGAATGAAAAACGCTCACCGAGCAGATATTGATAGAAACGGAAACCCTTGGGAAGATTTCCTTCGGCATCGTACTCCGGCTTTGACGGAGAAAGCCCCATGGATTCCTTCGTATACCGGCGAAGATGCACCTCGTATTTAGGCTTTCCTTTTCCGTTCTTACCTGTGGTTTCAGAAAGTACGGATTTTCTGTTCTTTTCGATTGCGACACAAATTAATGGAAATTCGTCTGCTCCGGCTACCTCTTTGCCAAGAAGAATTTGTTCTCCCTTGGAGTGTTCCTCGTGACCTCCGAGAAGAAGCGACGACCAAACATCCTCGTTTTTCTTGTATGATGCCTTGGTCACAATATATCCTTGCACGGCAAAAACATCGGTAATCTCCTCGCATTTTTCAGATTGGACACCGAGATAATATTTTCTGAATCTGATATATTTCTGCCACTTACCAAAAACATGGTACGCATCCTGCGGATTGGGAATAGGATAAACTTCTGAACAGAGCCTATCAATAAAATCATGTGTAAGAATTGCATCGTGCATCTCACGAACACCATAATCGGGAACAGTTATCTGTCTGCCAATTCGATCCGCGAATGTTTTTGTGGCAAAAGCACACGCTCCCATACAATATACGGATTTCTCTCCGAATTTAGCTATTCCTGAATCGATAACCTCGATACCTTTTACCGTTACATCAATAACATTACCAAAGGTAACATCCCCGATAAAAATGAGGTCGTATTTTGAGGGGATATAATTTGTCGAGTACGCACTCTTTTCAGGGCGGATAACTATGTTATAGATGCACTCTTTTCCACGCCTATCTGTCGTAATTTTACGCTCAAAGCTTGGCATTGACACATAGTAGGTGTGATAGGTTGAAGGGCAACACGCTGCAATCAGCTCCTGAAGCGTATCGGGAGCATATCGTCCAAGCTTTCTTTTGAGAAGATCATACTGCTCCGTCAAAGACGTAGTATAAAAGTCATCCCAACTTCTACTACCTTTTTCAAGGTTGTCTAAGAAATTCAAGTATAAATAAGCCATCCCCTATCTCCCACTCTTTCTATACTTTTCAAAAATCTCCAAGTAATCAATAAATTCTTTTATTTCAGCAGCAGAACTACCTTCAACTATTGCAGCAACCTTATCGAGCAAAACAGAACGTGTAAAGTCATTTATCCCTTGAAATCTATCAAGTTCTAACACCTGATGTTTCAATGAATCGTTTTCCTTTGTTAATCTTTCGACTTGCTCTGTCAATTCTTCTATGGATGATAGTGATTGAAGTTTGTTATTATAACTTCCTTTTAAGATGCTTGATATTCTACTCAAATAACCTGCAAGTATATCAGGGTCTGCCTCATCCAAGACCAGTTCCAACTCCTGTTCAGACTCTTTGCCAAACAAATAAAATATTTTTAATTGCTTGTCCTTAGGTATATCTGAAAATTTCTCCAAATTACGGTAATTATAAATCGTAGCTTTGGAGATCTCCAAATACTTTATTAAGTCGGTAACTTTGATGGAAAATTTTGTTACCAAGCGTTCAAATAATTTTGTATACATTTTACCATCCTATTGTTATAATTTGACGATATTATACCATTTATATCTTAATATGTCAATATAATACAGTCCAAAACAGTATAATTAAACTTTAAATATTAATTTTAACGTTAACTGGTTTCAGTGTCCATAAAAATATGTCACAGTCTTGATACAAGCGGCGTCGCTTCGCTCCGCCGTACAAGCACACGCAAATACCCTCAACTCGACTGAAATACGGAAAAGCGGAAGCGATGACGGAAGCGGAGTCGCCCGCTAAACCGCTTGGGCGATCTTCCACTTTCACCGTCACGCAGTTTTCCGTTTTAATACCGTATTTTACACTCGATTATTTCAGTTACATTTGCGAAGCTGTGCGATCACGGCTTTGCTCACCTTGCCGACGTAACATCCTTCGTCCCAACAAGTAAAATCATCTGACAGTAGCAGTTTCTTATCTTCAAGACCTGTAAAGCAAATTATATCTTCATCCATTATGTCCGAAATGAAAAATTGCGGAAGCCCTTTGGAATAAACTATCTTTTCTCCGCTTTTTTCAATGTACTTCATTATGTATGCAAGCGTATCGCCCATTTTATCCATATCATCAATAAGTTCAAAGTCCGAACGCCCGAAACGCTCGTTAAAGTATGTATTTTGATGCGTTATCTGCCTGTTATGCGTACTAAAGTTATAATCGTTGACATCAAGCAGCATTCCCGGCATTGTGCCTTCGGGTATATAAAATACGCCATGAAAATGTAATCTTTGTTTTTCGGGAGAGCGTTCCCATACGCCGATGTACTTCCATTGTTTTCTTTCTACCAGATGCCTCAGACAATTCTTTAACCCTTTCCGAAAACTATCTTCCGTATGCAATTTTCCGTCATAAGTGAACGTCACGAAATAATTGAATTCCTGCAAATTCGCTTTTCTCGTCAAACGTATTCTCCTTGCTATAAGGTTACGGAGTTTCCTTTCAATATTTTCATTGACATAAATCCTTGACAGTTCTTCCGTCTTAAAATACGGTAACATCTCTTTCGCAATAAGCTCAAATTTTATGCGACGAGGTTTATTCAAATACTTTTGATACAGCTCATCAAACAATTCCTTTCTTGTCATTGTCCTTACCTTCGGCTGTAGTTCAGTTTGCCGTTCGGACTCCGACTCGGACAGTTCATCATTTTCCGCACGCACAATAGGCGCATCGTCATTTGACGGTGCGCTTTCTTCTGCCCTAATATTTTCCTCTATTTCGGTGGGCGGTTCGGTTTCTTTTTCCGTTACAACGATTTCTTCTTCTGGCGGTTTCGGACGCCGCCTTGACAGCCTTTTCGTATGTGGTATTCCTATGTAATGACTGCCGTCAAAATAGATTTTACATTCGCCGTATGGCATAAAACCTCCTTTACAGGAGTACCGATTTATCTTGCAGAACCCGTTTCGTCGGTATCCCTGTATAGTGAATTGATAAAATAACTGTTCTGCATTTTGAGTTCGTCAACGCTCGCTTTTTCCGTAACGTATTCCATATAGTCCACAAGTCCGACATTCGTTTTCTTCGCCATGTCGTTGAAATAATCGCTGAAACAGTCCGTCGAGAAACGGCGGCTGTAAATCTTCTTGTTCATCAGATAATACTTCTTGTTTTCCGGCTTTCCGTCCATCGTGCCGCGCTCTTTTTCTATCTTCAGCGTCGAATAACCGAATCTGTTGAATACCCTTATGTTCCTGCGCCATATCCACGACGTCAAACATTTCAGCAAATGCACGAGTAACGTATTGTCGCCCCTTCGGAAACGGAAATCGTAATACATAGCAATAAACCTGTTGAACGTCCATTCGCTTATCATTTCTTCTATCGTGTAGAACGGAAGCGCAAGTCGTTGCTCTCCCGACTGCACGATATGGATTATGTCGCACAGATCTCTCGCGTCGGCGCCCCAAGACTCCGGTCGCTGTTCGTCCGTAAAGACCTTGATAAACGGGAAATTATCCACCGTTGCCGAGTGCCTGCACATTTTGAGCCACGCATTGAACAAGTCGTTCTTTTGATTGGTTTCCTCCGTACCTTTCTTGACTTCTTTAAGTTCCAGATTGTTGCCGCGCTCTTTTCCTATCTCCGAAATTGCCACAACACCAAACTCAAAGCTGCCTGCTTTCGGGTTATTCTCCATAACTTTTTTGCCGAGCCTCAACACGTCGAAATCGAGGATATGAGCGTACCTGCCTTCGGTGATCCCTTCGGGGAAGAAATCGGATGCCCAGATTGGGAAATTGCCGTTGCTTACAAGTTCGTTATCCTCTCTAATAGAATAGTTTGACACGATAAGGCTGCTTTCGATAACGTAGATAAAATAGGCTTGTGCGTATGTTTCCAACACTTCAAACAGCGTGCTGATTTTCAGTCCGTCATTGTAAGATGCTCCGTAACGGCAAATATCGTAGCCGTATAATTGCAAGTCCGTTCTGCCATTCCTAAGGTAGCGGTTTTCTTTCAGCTTTACCCATTCCTTGACGGTTGCAAGATTGTACACGGTGCCGTGTTCCATACAAAGCCTTAGTTCGTCCTCGAAAGCTATCCATGGGAACATCGGGAATTTCATATCGTTATTTTTCAGAATGTCGTATGCCTTTTGCCTGAACATCACTTCCTGCGAAAGAGCCATATCCGTGATAAGAGTTGTTTTCTTCTTACCCATTGAACCGCACGAAATAGAAACGATCGGCACCTCATTGATAAAACCACAGTTTCTTGCCTCAAAATGCCTCAGTCTGTTCAGGGCGATTGACTTTCTCCATCGGTTGAAGATAAGCCACGCAATTATGGCGATACTCCACCACGGGAAGTGTCTGAAGATGACCTGCAAGTCGATAAATAGTTTACACACCTGCGTATAGATAGACGCGACGTCGAAGGACACCGAAAAGTAAAAGTAATAGGCAAAGAAGCCCAATACGATACTTCCGAGATTGAGATGAAACGCCCACATTACAAGCCAACATATCCATAGCCAATTCGTCTGTTTGAGAAAGTCGATATAGCCGAGAACAAACCGTTTCAAGGGCTGAAATGTAGCACGGGATACCGATTTGAACGCTTTAAGCGGCAACGTATCTTTGTTGTGCTTCGTGTTCCCGCTTGCATAGAGCCGTTTCAAAGCAAAGACGAATACAAGAACGCAAGGGAGAGCAATCGCAATCACCTTTGCCACAACCGCCGATTTATCTCCGACCACAGACCAATAGCCGATGAAATTTCCCTTGTCTGCAAGCAGCTCGAAGAACCTTGTCGCCAAAACCTTGAACGCCTCAATGTCCGAAGGGAGCAAAATATCCCACTCAATAACTTCTGACCAAGAATTTACCGTAGGCACGGTATTGTGTGCGATGCCGAAAAGCTCCGAGAAATAAAACTTGATTGAATCTATCAGGTTGCCGCCTGCCTCGAACGCTCTGAGATAAGAGGTCGAAAAGACGAAGACGCCGAGAAGGACAAAACCTATCGACACGATTGCCGAAAATATGATATTGACTGCTTTTCGTCTGTTCATAATACACCTCCTACCTGAGAGATAATCGCTTGACCGTCGGTCAATCGGCTACCCGTATATACGAGATAGCCGACGACCAGAATGGTCACGATCAAGAGGCATACGGCAAGTATTCTCTTAACCGTTTTCATTTGTCATTCCTCCTTTTTCTCTTTTCGCTTTTTTCTTGCCTTGTCGATACTCTTAAACAGTGCGGCAACAGCTTTGAACGGCAACGAGATAATCCAGAACACCCCTTTGACAATCCACGGCAGAATCGGAAACAGTATGATTATCAAAAGGATAAGCAGCAAAACTGCAAGCAGGATCTTCCACCACTCATATCCATCGAACTCAACAGGCGGCGTGATTGCTCCAACCACGTCGACAGGACTGGATACAACGGGAATTACGTGATATACCCCGTCACGGTTAAAAGTAAGCTGGATAATATCGAAATCCAAAAACACCGTTTCCTGCGCCATGTAAGCCGAGTCTTTAATCAGCAAGCCCGTTTCACTCTTTGTATCGTCAATATCCACGTCTCCGGCGAAATAATCCGTCACCGCAAACCGAAACAGAAAAGTCGTCTTGTCCTGCATTTTAGCCGCCTCATAATACTCCTTAAACTCATTCACATCGCCTTCGTCAATTAAGAGAGTCTTTGCAATCCCTTCATTGTCGTATGAAACATCCTGATCGGTCACCGCATAAATCGGCTCTATGCCGAACACGTTTTCGTCGGTAGGCACCTTTCCAAACAGCGTAGCGAAAAATCCGTAATCGCACACCTTATCCCAAAAGCCGTGATTTGCCGTATATGACAGCAAATCGTATTCTTCCGAAGCGTCTATCTCAACGCAGTTGTAACCCATAGTCCTGTCCTTGTCCACACTGTCCAAAAACAAATCGGCGCTGATCTGCCCCTCTTTGATGGGTAAGTATCCGTTGGCACTACTTTTGTCATAGGTGTAAATCCAATCTTTCAGGGTATCGCTTGAAAGTACATAGTCTTTTGCGCTTGTACCACCCGTATAAAACAGATAAGGCAACAATTCGCAAACATCGTAAGAATTGACTACAAACGAACTCAGTCCGATATTCGAATAGCAATCCACGTTATAGGACCAGTTATAAGTAATGACGGTAGAGCCAGGTGAAGAAATGACGTTTCGTCCGTAACCGAGCATATACCTCAGAGAGTCCGTATGTTCGCCGATGTTTTTGCCAACGTAATCGCTTAATGCGTCATAAACGGCTTTATCGGAAACGACAACAATGGGAGCCGTCTTATATTCGTACCATTCTGCCTTGACCTTCTGCAATTTTCCGTATTGCTCCAAAATATCGTTATCCACGCTAAAATACACGCTTTCAAGCTGATTCTGATGATCCTTTCCTGCAGAACTGGACTCCGTGCGATAATTCGTTCCTCTGACGTCAAGGGAAATGGTTTCCATCTCCCTTACGATAGAAACAAGCGTACTTTCGGCAGACGGATCGGGGCCATATCCTTTCACATAGCCCGAAAATAGGTAAGAGCCTCCGCAAGGATAATCAACCGCATTGACCTGTCCGTATGTCGTAAGTTCAATCCCCGAAACGTCATATCTGCGTTCGTTGCTGTTTACCCTTTCCGCAAAAGTCGTTCCGTTTATCTCTTTGTCAACCACCTTGAACTTATAGAAGAGGTTTTTGTAATTGCTTTCCTCGGACTTACTCAAAAACTGCAAATCAAACTTTGCGTAGTCGTTTGGGTTGCCGTCTTCGTCATACGATACTGCCATCTGGATCTTGTTGCTCTTGTTGTTTGTCGATAAGTTCAGTCCCTTAGGGTTATAGACGTACACATACAGTCCATAGTTTTCACGCATATTCGCTTTGTAGGAATAGCAATACTCAACAAAATTGATAATCTGTATATCCTTGCTCTCGTCGAAAGGATAATCATTCAGATCGAATGGTTCGCCGCTAACGGATGAGGACCGCAAGTCGTCCAATACGTTGGTTGTATCGAAATTCAACGTACCCTCCGCATAAGCGATATTCGGCGCCGCCGAAAAGACGACGCCGAACAAAATTGCTAATGCGATAAGACACGTCAATAGCTTGAATCTTATTTCACGAGTCATATCGCTCACCTCCGTCAAAAAATAATGTAAGGTTTAGACATTTCCATAGACCTTGCGACCTCAATGGAATCAGACGTATAGCCGAGTTCAATACGGAAAGTCGCATCGGAATAGGTCCCCTTGTACGTTACCGTAAATTCAACAATGCCTTTGCTTGCGTTGTTGCAGTTCTTGGCCGCGTTCAGCAAGGCGTCAACCGATTCGATATGAACGCCGCCAGTAAAATCTCCAGAAGGCAACGGTGCCACATAGCCGTTAAGGATATCCTGAGCACCTTCAAGATCTTCCGTATCGACACGACCATCTTGCAACCCCGCTCCGATATGATCCATTGCCTGTTTTGCGTTTACCACTCTCGAATGTGCTTTTTCTTCATTCGTCAACGCATTATACTTTGTGTTTGCCGTGTTCAGCATGGAAGCCAAAGCGTTAAAGTTTCCCGTCTTACTTGCCGTGACAATAAGATCGACAAAGCTCTGAGAGTTTTCCGTCATCTCGCCTTCCGCATCGGATCCGATAAACAGTCCCGCCTGCATAGCAATTTCCGTTAAAGTATAGCTTGCAGAATATCCGAAAGAATCGGTAAACTGACCGCTGACCGTCTTGGTGAATTCGTCCTGAATGGTATAGTTTGTATAAACGGGTACGCACTCAACGACATAATTCTTTTCTTCACCCGTATAGTCCACACGGTAAACCCCGTCAGAATCGGCTGTAGGAGTAGTCATTGACGAAGTGCCGTATTTGAACGTATAATTGAGCGATTTAATCTTCTGTGCGTAATCGACCAGACACACCGCATTTACCTTATCATCCGAATTAGCAACCGCTTTGATGACAACCTGTTCTCCGAAGTCTTTCAAACAGTTGACCGTAATACTTTCTCCGCTTGCCGTAGTCGTTTCGCTGATGGTAACATAATCGTCTATCGTCTTACCGCTTGCCCATTCCGATTCGGGATTCTTCCAAGAAATTTCCCACAATACCGTTTTATCGATTGCCGTCTCAGGTAGAATTGTTGCCGAAAGCGTTACGCCCTCGCTGTTTTGCGTAGTAGCGGAAAGATTTGTAAGCCGCATGCTATTCTGACTTGCATAACTGACCACCATTCCTTCGTTGTGATTCAGTTCAAAATCCACGGTGCTGTTTCTCTGTCCGTTGCTTTGATAAGACGCAATAAGTATCACCGCCAATACAACGAACAAAGCGGCCAAAACACCTGCCGTTACTTTGATAATAGTTTTTGTTGATTGTTTCATTTGTTTTACTCCTTAAAAAATGATTTGCTCTTTATCCAGTTCCACGCCGGAAACGTCCTCCGGCAATGTAAAGTAAAGAGTTACGCTCTGCTCACCGTTATACGACGTTACGATAAGAGCATACATGTCTTCGTAGCTTTTGCCGTCACAGTCTCCAATGGTATTGTTCGGATAAACCGCCTGTAAAACTTCCGTGACTTTGCCTTTGGGAGCAACCGTAAAAGACGATTCCTCCCGCTGAATATCAAACCCGGCAGTCAGATCGGTTTCTGCTTGGAATGAGTACACCTGATCGTCCAGAGTGAAGTCAAAATCCTTGCCTTCCACAACGTGAGGTACGACTTTGACGGAATACCCGCTTGCGTCTTCGCCTGCCGAATTGAAGATATATTTGACATCAACTTTCAAGGGCTTTTCGGGTGACGCCAAGTAGCCGCCTGATGTCGTCAAAACGTCTTTGCCGTCCACGGAAACATAAAACGTTTTGAATTCGCTCGTTAATCCGCCTGTGAAATAGACAATTGCACCGACAATACCTACAACTACCATAACGAGCAGAACATATCCGATAACTTTTGCAACCGTATTTCCTATCTGCACGCTTTTCTTCATAGGCTCACCTTAAAACGAAAGAGTCGTTTCATCCAATTTGACAGAGGAAACGCCCGTACTTACCCAGAATTTGACAGATGTAGACAAACCGCTTACGCTATCCGTTACCTTCAGAACGTAGTAACAGGAATCAATGTGGGAAGCGTTGTATACTCCACCGTCCTTATACTCCTGCGAATAAGCCGTTCCCAGTCCTTCCATCCATTCTTCGTAATAAACGTAGTCGTTGTAGTACCAAGTTCCGGCGCCGTATTCGTCATTCTCGGAGTGAGAATAGAAGAAAGTGTCCAAAACCTTATTCGTTGTAACAGTAACTACGTTGTCGTTCACGGTCGCAGAAATGCCGAGATATTCCAACAGCTCCGCCAAGTCGACCATCCTTACATTTTCGATGGTAGTACCGCCAAAAGAGTCGCCGAAATTATCGCTGACATAAAGTGAACCGACCGCTTCGATTTCCGCACTCAAATCATACGAACCTACTTCATTCCAAACATTTCCGAGATTGACGGTAAACACCGTGCTGCTTTTGCTCGGAAGGTCATAATATTCGCCTCTGCCCGCATTGGAAACCGGCGAGGTCGCAGAGGTCAAATAAAGAGAAGAAGCAACCCCTCTGAAAGATACGATGCAAGTAGCCGTATAGCCTCCCTGCCTTGTCGTAACGGTAATTTTAATCTGGTCGGAACCGAACGGCTGGTAACAAGTAACAGTTGCTTCACTGCTTCCATCGTAAGTAGGAGTGACGGCAACATAGTCCGTTACCTCTTCCTGCTTAGAAGGATTACTCCATTCGATACTCCAGTCCACGAGTTTATTCGTTGCGTCCGTTGGATAAACAGTTGCCGTCAGCGTTTTACTGACCGAATTATCTGCGGCAAGCATAGCAACGGAATTCATTGCAAGCTTCACGTTAGCCGTACTGATACATTCAGCCGTAAAGTCATTGGCATACGCTTGTTCTTGCGCCTGCTCTTCTTTTTCTTCCTCTTTATCCGAAAGCGTCAAAGTTAAAGACGCAGCCATACCTACCAAGAGAACGGCTATCAGAATAAAGACGATAACCCACTTAACAGCGTCTGATTTTTTATGTTGATTCAAATCGTTATACATAGTAACCTCCTGTTTTTTTGGTTAAAATACCATAAGCTGCGGTCTATGAAACTAAACCGCAGCCGTACAGTATCGTTGTGATTATGCCGTTATCTCAGAAGCATGTTCAGCATCGACTTATCCGAGCTTCTGTAAGGCTTGACGGCACATTCGTAGATTTCGCCGTTCTCGTCCACGGTCTGAACCGAATATGTATTACCGGCAATGATTTTACCGGTCGCTTCGTCCTTGATTTCGAAAGGCTTTGCGACGAGCTGCGCCGCCATCTGATCGCCGAACACGATGTCGAGTACGGTATAGCCGCCTCTGTCGGGCGGAACGACGGCTACCTTGACGTCTTTGCCACGGATATTACCTTTGATGAAATACGAGAAGAAAGTTCTGCCGTTCTTCTCAAACGTCTCTCTTTCGACGAAAATCTGATTGTTATTGGTGTTCTTTGCCATTATCTGAAATCCTCCTGTTTATCCTTTTTTCTGCGAAATGGCTTTCGCTTCCGCTTTGCTCTTTCCTTCGGAAATCGCTTTCTTGTACTTGTAGATACCCGCGTGGTCGGTCTGGCACTGCAAATAGCCCGAACGCATACCGGCTTCGTAGTCGGTCAGTTCCTTGCCTTCCTTAGGACCGTAGGTATGTACCTTTGCTTTTCTGTCTGCCGCATATCCCTTTGCTCTTTTCGAGGGAACGGACCAACGACGTTTGTTGTACTTACTGTTTTTCTCTGCCACAGTAAAATCCTCCTGTAAAATGTGATTTGTTTTGCCCGTCATGCCGTTAGCACAGCTATTAAGTTGTATATGGTAACGAACGCTTACACTTGGACCGCTGTCCTATGCGATTTTCTTGCGGTGAGTGGCCACTCTTATCCTTCGAAGTACCGCATAGGTTTCGCCTCAATTCCGTTGCGTTCGGTTACTCCGGTTCATTCGATATAGGTACGAACATACATCGAGGTATGTAGCCGTTTCCCGTCAATCTTTTTCCTGTCGGAAAACATAAACTCGTAAATGGCATCCAGTTCGGGAGTACGAAGATAATAAGTGTCGTAGCTCATCGTCACGTTGCCGAGTTTGTTGTCGAGTTGAATCCCGAAAACCTGCTTGACGATATAGTTCTCCGTTCTGTAAACATTGGTTGCACCTTTTGCAAAATCAGGCTTATACATTGTCATCACTGTCACTCTCCTTATGGTTTTTGTTGAATACCGCAAGCAAATAATCCCGCAGTTTTCGGTTCAGATTTTTAATGTATCCTTCCGATACTCCCCAGTCATCGGCAACGACGATCTGCGTGTTGTTTTCGGTATAGAGAGCAACGTACAATGCGTACAATCTCGGAGGAGCATCGTGCATTACCTCGTTATACTTACCGACCTTTTCGACGATGGTGTTTTTCACAACGGAATCACACGCTTTGTCGAACATATCCTTACGCGCATAGTAGTAACGGATCTCTTGAAGGTCTATTTGGATTTGCTTCATTGTCATATCGGTTTTTCCTCCTGTTTTTTCGGCAAAGCGAATGTTTTGATGATGGAAGCCATAACCTCGGCATCTTCGCCCGAAAGATTTTCCGCCAATTTTTCAAGTAAGGAACATTGCTTGTCCGACAGATATTTCATATCGAGCTTGAAACCGTCCACGACGTGTATGCCGCCTCCGTTTCCTTGCGAAGTGTAAACCGGGTACTCCAACGAGAGGCTCAACACGTCATATTCAATTGTGCGTTTGCTTACACCGAACTCGAACGCAAGATTCTCTCTTGTTTCGTGCCGGCGAGCGCAAAGAACTTCCAATATCGCTTTGCGCCTCTCGTTGACATTCACCGATTTTCACCTCCTTTGCCTTTCTTGCCTGTAGTTTAGAAGTTGAACTCGCAAGGTTTTTGCGACTTCAAAAAATTTTTTTAACTTTTTTTCAAAGGTTTTTTGCAAACGAAAAAGCCCCGACAAACAGACTTCCGCTATAAGGAAATCTATCTGTCGGGGCCTCTCGATCGCTCGGACTAACCTTCGACTATTCTAAGAATATGACCTGTAACAGGATTTACATTTACACGGTGCTTTTTCAACCGTCAGACCTGAAACGTCGTTATTCCATATTTAATTATCAATGTATTCGCCCGGCGGAGGAGTAATATCTATCCGCTCATGCCGTCGGCTCATTCTTTTGCTTACCATTACAAGCCCGCATTTAGGGCACTGTAACTTAACCAATCCCTTATCGTTCCTGTACCCGATAATCACTTGCCCGCAGTTTGTACACAGACGTTTCGTCGGCTTCCATGTGTTTTGCATAACCCATAAACCCTCCTTTCTCGTAACTTGCAGAGGAGTGGATTTAAGCTCTGCGTATGTGCGGTCGAGAAATCCGGCACCGAAGAAACTTATCTCTGCAAATCATATTCAAAGCATTTTCGCCTTCAATACATTTTTATACAACTGACCAACACGCCCTGAACGTCGCAGCTTTCAAGAACAATATCTTTCATTCGCTTATTTTCAGGGTGCAGAACAATTTTCCCGTCACGATGAAAAATCCTCTTCAACGTGGCTTCACCGTCAATCAATGCCGCAACAACTTCTCCGTCATCAGCTGTGTTTTGTTTCCGCAGCACTACTAGATCGCCTTTGTTGATTCCTATATCTACCATACTATTACCCTTTGCCCTAAGCATAAACAATTCCCCGTCACCGAAAAGCGATTTAGGGAACGCATAGCTTTCCTCGATATTCTCAACAGCAAAAATAGGTTCACCGCAAGCTATTTCACCAATAAGAGGAATTACCGTTCTGCTTCCTTCCGCCAGCTGTGGCAATGGTTGAATATTCCCCATATTTGTCACTTCTAAGCGATCAGACTTTTGCAAAGTCCTAACATATCTTTGCACAGTTGCAAGAGAACCAAGGTCCAAAGCGTGCATGATCTCTCGAAAACTCGGTGATTTCCCGTGTTTCTTTTGATAATCAATATTATACTGCGCTACCCTTTCAAGTGTTTCCTGATTCAGTACTCTCATTTTATGCCTCTTTTACAATAACAAAACAATCCGTTTCGTTATTGTAATCGTATTATAGCAAAAGTCAGCCCCCGATGTCAAGGGCTGACTGTGCAAGTTTATAGACAGTGAAAAAATAACTCATTATTCTCTCATTTTAATTCAAATGATAATCAAGAATAACTTTTTCTTTTGTACCATCCGGATATTTGAATTCTTTTTTTTCAAAATCAAATTCCGGATTAAGTTTATGTATTAATCGATGATGATTCGGACACAAAACAATAAGGTTATCAATATCATTATTACAGGATAATGAAAAATATCTTATATGATGTACTTCGCTTATATTTATATTTTTTTCTTTAAAAGGTTGTTCGCCACAAATCTGACACTTCCCTTGGTATAATATTTTTAATTGTTTGACAATGGAAGTGTTATAAATTCTACCATTATATAATACATATTTTTCTTTAATTCCAGCATTCGGATCTTTAAAATTAAGGATATACTCCATTTCTTCCTCTTTTAAATTCCCCATATCAGCTGTTTGCCCATCCATTAAATCGCTGTCACGAATTTCTTGACTACTATTATCAATAAAAGTTTGAACCAATTGTAACAATTCATTGTAAGAAAATTTATCCAGATATTTGGTGATATCAACAATATTTTGTCTGGGCGGTCTGTTACATTGTCCGTTTCTATAACTGCCCGTCACGACATCGTATTCATCTCTTAACCGACGCAAATAGCTTTCTTTCCTACCAAATGCTTCGGCAATTCCAATAAACCCTTTCCTTTGACTTGGGTAACCAAGAGCTGAGAAGGCATCCATATTATATTTGGAAAGGAAATATGCAATGATATCCAAAACTTTTTTGTTTTCCATCCAGTTATCCTCTTATATATTATATAGTTTCTGTTTTAAATTTTCTAAAGTTTCTTCTATTTTATCCTTTTTCAATTCACATTCCCAAATAGTTATTACTTTCCACCCTAATTTCTCCAGCTGAATCTTTTTTTTCAAAATCACGCTCTCTGTTTCGAAAAAGTTTTTCTTCCCAGAATTTTTTATTATTATCAGGTAAAACAAAGTATTTACATCCTTCATGTGCATGCCAAAAACAGCCATTTACAAAAATAACTGTTTTATACTTTTTCATAACTATGTCAGGTGTTCCCGGTAGATTTCTGACATTCCTACGGTATCGGAATCCTTGTGAAAAAAGATATTTTGCAACAACCTCTTCCGGTTTTGTATTTTTACCACGAATCCGCGACATATTAAAACTTCTTATTTCTTTACTGTGTACATCCATCAATATTTTTCAAAAATTTCTTCCGTTTTATAAAGCTGGAAGAAAAATCCCTCCAACATTTTTACAGGAATACTGTTTCCAGCCATCCTGATTATTTTATCTCGAGGAAAAAGCTTACTATTTACTCTTTGCTCAGGATTATTTTTCTGAATATTCTCATAATCTTCATCATTAAATCCCATAAAAAGCAAACATTCTCGTGGCGTAAGATATCTGAAATTACCTCTTCCCGCAACTCCACTAATAAAATATATATTTCCTGAATTTGGATGCCTGTCCTGCTTCGTCGTTATGGTTCTTATAAATTCTTCTGAAGTGATTTCACCATTTTCATCGACTATCTTAGGATTTTCGTGCCAAATTTTTTGTCTGGAAACTGTATCATTCGGAGTGCATTCCAATGCCTCTTTCCATAATTCTGATGACGGATCAGACGAGATACGCAATAGTTGATCTATCGTTTTCGGACTATAGTATTTGGATTCTTTATATTCCTTAACTATGACCATCTCATCTTCGCCCCATGAATCAAAAAATTCTCTTATACTCTTTTGAAGTTTACTATCGTTGCCTACAAAGACACTCATCATCAATAAACGAGGTCTGTTCTGCGGAATTCCATAATTTTTTGCATTTACATGCATATACTGACTTTCATATCCAAGACCTTTGAGTTCAGATATCCACTTATCAAAGTTTGCCTTATGACGAGGTGATAGAAGCGTCGGCACGTTTTCCATTATCAGATAACGTGGTAATGTTTTTCCTGCTTGCGCCATTTCCGTAAGGATTCTTCCCACTTGCCAAAGCAGACTTGAACGACTTCCGGAATCAACATCAATACCTTTGTTGTAACCATGAAATGCTCCGACATTCGATAAATCCTGACAAGGAAACGAATAAGTAAGGATATCGGTCGCATCTGGCATCTTAGCACCTTTTATACTACTAATATCCACCAAATTGTTGGTTCGTTTTATTGCCGAAAGTATTCTCCTCAACACTTCTTCACTGTAACCGCGTAAAGTTTGATAAGTCATTGCTTCTTTTCCATTATTACTAAGCGTATATTGACTTAATATTTCAATGATTTGCTGTTTATTAAGATTCTCTACTTCAGGAAGATTACAACAACTTTCATGTATTGCATCATAAGCAATAAATGCATGTATATCCCATTCGCATATTGCTTGTACATTTATATTTATTCCGATATTTTTTAATGCCCGAGCTTGACTACCTATTCCACTAAATAGCTCTACAATATTATATTCTGTTTTCATTTTTCACCGTATTCAGATAAGCACTCCAGCCTGATCAAGTTTATCTCTTATTTTCCATATAAGTTTTGCCTGCTTATCTGAAGGTACTTTTTTATTCTCAGTAAAAGCAATCGCAAGGTTGATCAAATCAATTTCCATAGGAGACAATATACGTCGTTTGATACCTTCACTAAGCAGATTTTTCCAATAATCATTACCTAAATTATAAATTTCCACCATACAATTAACATCTTTTTCAAGCTTTTTTTCTTTGATTTCACCTTGTATTCTTTCATTTATAACATCCTTGGAAATGAGATCTGCAATAAATTGAGCATCTAATGTCAAATCTATCTCTTTATACTTTTTCCATGTTTCCTCTTTGGAGCAGTATTCTCTGGCTGAACCGGGAGATTCACAAATAAAATCATTTGTCGCATGGGCAACTTTTTCAATCTGACTGTTCAAAGATGGGTAAAGTGTTTGCTTCTTCCAGATTAAATCATAATCAAGACAGTAATCTTTTGGTAAGTATGCCAAAATCTTTGCTATCGTATATGGAATAATAAATGGCTTTATATAGCTTGCAGATATGTACCACGAAGAGTTTTTCACGATTTTATCCGTTGTCTTGAATAAAATAGCATAACAAATTGCCATCTTGAAAAATTCATCGTTAAAATATTCTGGCATCTTCTGATACTTTTCATCAATATACTCAGCAAAAAACGACATACATTTCTCTCCTCCCTTACTTACTATATCAGGGCGAAGAAGTTCAGCACTGGTGAAATATTTAGCAAGATCCTCTTTCTTAATCAACTGATTTTTAGGATATCTTCTGGCAAATGCGTCTTTCTCACTTTTGCGCACGATTTTAAATTGTTCCTGATCATATTTGCCACGAGATCGTTCATAGTACCAAAATGTATTATTAACATTGTCACCAAAGATAGGTGCAGGTATTTTCTTTGATAAAGCTTCAAAAACCCTATGAAAAGGATGGTTTGAAAAGAAATCAGAATTTTTTACTGAATTTTGACTGTTAGCATACTTTGAAATATTCTGAATCATAACATCATAGTCATCATTTTTGACTACAGTCAATTTCATCGGGACAAAAATATTATCTAGCGGTAACTTGTCTTTTGTAACAGCCGAAGTAAGCGAGGCAGTTGTCTGCCCGCCGTTGATAATTTGTAAATCTTCTATAGAAGTTATATATCTGCCATCATCTGATAAAGTTATTTTTGCTGCAGTACAAGCAATACCATTATTATAAGCAAAAAACTTTGTGGGTTCTTTTCTTATTGTTTCACGGATACCCTTATTGATTTTTCCTCGATTACTTAAAAAAGCACGAACATTTCCTTCAAGCAATCTCGACCCATGATCATAATAAATCTTGTGCAAAAATTCACCCGGAACAATCGCAAGATATGCATCATAATCCAAATTCCCTGACATTTCTGCTTGGATGCAAGGAATGCCTGAAACTCCATATTTATCAGTTTCAATCAGTATGGGTTCTCTGTCCTTTCCCGATTGATACAAATCATAGAATCGCTTGATACTCCATACGTTAAGCTCAACCCTCTTATTAAGAAAGTCTTCACATTTAAGCGAGGTTATTTTATCGCTAAGGACCTTGTTAGTAACAATATACAGTTTAATCTTATCGATCGAGTCATCATTATCAAGATCGACATAATCTTTTTTCATCCTTCGAGCGATGTTCCTTCCTACCAAAAGCATTTCGTCTGTCAGGTCAAAATATTCCTGCAGTTTTTCGTCAAATGCTTCCTGAATAAAATTCAGCATTCTTGTGCGAATTGTATCAAGGTCAGTTCTTGTTAAAGTTGCATCAGCAACATCCTTGAAATCATTTGTTATCAGTACAAAAGATTTATCTGATGCATCAAACGCATATGCATCAAAAGTCATAATTTTATTATTGCGACAACGCTTTTGAATCGGACGAATTACTGGATCGGTTATTTCGCCCATTGCAGATAGCTTATCCAAAGCATCAGTAAAAAAGTATTCGTCAGGAGTTACGCCGTCGATTTGTGCATTAATGCGCACATCCTCTAGATATTCTTTTCTGTATTCATCAAAAGTAGCGTCTGTCATAATGTCTCCTTGAATTTCTCTATAAGAGAAATTAATATTTCGTATTGTACTTTACCAATTCCATCAACAAGCTGTTCTGCTTTGATCCTTGGGAATTTGTCATTCACAAAATAGCTGTCCATGGTAATAAAGTTGTAAACATAATTATCATAAACTTCGTTATAAGCATATCCAACCTGTTTTAGCTTTTCGATAAAAATATCCCTGTCGGAATCAAGTTTGAAGGACTCCATTATCGTCCCTACAAGATTATTTAGCGAAATACCGTGAAAACTCGGGCTCATTTTTTCCATACGATAGATCACCAACTTGCCTGAATTTTCACTATCCAGCTGCTCTATTGAAGATATAAAAACTGAATTCTTAAAAGAATTGATTGTCTTAATTTCGAACCAATCATCGCCATATGAAAAATCTTTATGCGTTGGTTCCGGTCCACTCCAGCCGTTCAAAGCTACAGTCGTACCGTACTTTTTGACAGCATAATCTTTCAAAAATAATAATTCACCGATCAAGCCCAGTATTTCATTTTCATTTAGTAACTTGGATGATCCATAAAACATCTTTTTCCACTGATTATACCGGTTTACAATTTCAACGTAGCCATTATTTCCGGAATAATTTTCAGTTTGACTTATTATATCCTCACAAAAACTATAGAAAAGAGAAAGATTGTCATTGGAATTAAAACAAAATAATAACGAATTATAGCTCGTAGTTCGGATTTGTTTAATTTCAAGCAATGCGTTACCAATCACTTTAATAGGTTGAAAATCACCATTATAGCGAAGAGTCGGATTTCCCTTTTCATTCTTTCCAAGATATAATTCGAGTGGGTGATTATCGGACACTCTGACATATTCCGAATTATTCCTTATCAAAGACAATTTTGCTTCAACTTCAGTTTTATTCATTACAATCATCTCCCTCTTCGTGATCCTTATCAAAATAGTTAACCATCTTGTTAACCGTATAAAGAATACTTTCGCTGACAGCATTGTCCTTATGTGGGAATCCTATAGCATATCCGACAAGATAATTATATCGTCGTGTCTTTAATTCACGACGCACTTTAACATTTTCTGATTTTGAAGATGCACCAGTATACATCTCTTCATCAGACAAATTGCTGTTGTCAGGATCAATGAAATATATAATTAACAGCGGATTACGCCCTTTAACCATATAATCCTGAGAACGAATGCTATCCCCTTGCGGCAGCTGTTCACTTGACAAACCATTTTTAGCATCTGCCCGACCACCTAACCTAGCACGTTGGCAACTCATTCTGATAACTGATGTATCTTCATCCGGTACATCATATGTTCTGAAAACCAGCGCATTATCAATGGCAAGTTCAGGGAAAACAAAGCGATTTTTACTATCTTCTTGTCCACCTATAATGAGAACATCAAAATAGTTCAATTCTTCATCCGTACGTTTCAGAAATCTTAATATTTGTTTTTGATCAAAATAACTTTCACTTGCTTTATGTACAGAGATTGACGAAATCAGCTGAACAACATCGTTTTTAGATATTTTTCTGAAATATGGATGTCTTACACTGCTATCTCTTTGCGAAATGTCAATCTTGTGAAGAAAGTTCAATGTAAGCTCAATGTTTCTTTCAATGATATCAAGATCTCTATGAAGATGGGGCGTTTCAAAAATATTGCCATAAAAAGACTTATGATACACCATTTTTTTAGTGTTTCGGCTTTTATTTGCTGCAGTTATTCCCAAATCTATAGAATCATTACGAACACGGATACCGTACTCCTCGGGTTTTTTATTTTGTCTGCCCATTATTTCGATATCTTTTCTCAGGTCTTCTATTGATCTGCAAATATATTTATAATAATCAGCCGATTCTTTCGTAATAAAGATTTTACATAAGTCAGCATATCCTTCGCGATAACCAAACCATCTGCCCATCTGCATAAGAACATCAAAAGTTGCTGTATTGCGATAAAAATAACTGACACATAGCCCTTCCAGCGTTAAGCCACGAGACAATGCAAGTCCGCCAATAGCAATGACACGCAACCCAGTATCCTTATGATCATCATAATTCAATTTAGAAGATTGTTTCGAAGAGTTAACTACAATAATCTGAATATCCTTAATAGATTGATAAAGACTTGCTTGAACTGCTTCCCAACTGATAACAGAACCATTGACAATAATGCTCTTATACTCTTCATCAAATGTTTTCTTTAATGAAGCTATCAACGGATTTGTCAGTGCATATGCGGCATCAAGTTTATGGGTTTGCTTTATTGCATTTTTAACACGCAAATAGTAATCATCAACGATATCTTTTATAACAAGCTGAACTTTCGTAAATCGCGTCATATTGATCAACATCGAGCGGTTTGTCCTGATATTGACACTTGCGTCGCGGATATCACGAATAGCATTCGCTATCATAAAAGTATTGATAGCATGGTACAATGAGTCAAATAATTTATCACCATGCCATTCTTTTTTGTGCTTCATCGGGAAGAGCTCTTCATTACCATCAAGTATATGACGTACATTATTATTGGGGTTAAAGAAATATTGTCTTGAGCCACAATAATTTGACGGTGCTTTCAATGAATAAATGAAGTCACGCGGGAACAAATCATCCCTAAGCATTTCATCTTCACGATCATAACTAATAAATACATTGGCAAACGGAGTAGCCGTAAAACCCACATAGCTGCTTTTTGTAAACAAAGAAAGAATGCTGCGGATATACTTGTTGATTTTTGTCGGATCATCTTCTGCTTTCTTTGTATTTATACTGGCATTATCAGCTTCATCATCTATCAGCAGCATAGGCGCGTTGATCTTTTGATATTGTTTTGTCGTGTTTATATTCTTCAAAGAAGAATAAAGTTTTTTTAGCACACTTGCATTTTTCTTCACGACAAAAATCATCGGCTCACTTGGATAATTGCTGATTTTTATATTCGTATTCTGATCATCATCCGCTACAAAATCTTTTGATCTGCTGGTAAACGATTTCGGAGTTCTGTCACCACGACCAACTCCAACATCCATTGCAGATACCACATCATATCCGACAAACCCTTCTTCTGCACGGATTTGCGTCTGCTTTCTCAAACTCTCTATTGTACCGGTCAGAATAAAAATTACTCTGTATCCAGCATCTGCGGCTTTTGTTACCAAGCCCAAATAATTTGATGTCTTTCCAGATTGCACATCTCCTACTACAAGACCACGAACAGAAAACCCATTTACATCATTCGGATTTCCCAGATACGACATGATTTTTCTCAACGTATCTTGTTCTAACGTATAAATAACTTCTGGCGGAAAATGCTTTTGAACGGCAAGATAATTCTTATATCGTATCCAATAATATTCTTCATTACCCTCATTCAAGAAATTTTCATACCATTTATAATCATGTTCATAATCACCAAGCAAAGCACTTCCCTCTTCCTGATAAACAGAATGAACGGATTTGATTTTTTTAATAACCAGATCTTTTTCATCTTCTGTCAAGCCTATTTCCGGCAAAACTAGGCGATACATATCTCCTGTTTTATCTATAGACTTAACAATACTTAGTTCATCCGGAACATAAAACGGATTGCTGATTTTCATAACAGCAACATCATTGGAATACTGATTAAGATAAATATCAAATATTTCTTCACGCGTTTTCATTTATCACAATCCTCCGGATTTTATCCGCAATTGCCTCATCATTAAACGGTTCATATCGTGTTAATAAGGACATTACTTCTTCATCACTTTTCTGTATAATATTTTTTATCATACGGAACTGCGATACCCCTTCCAAAACTATTGCCTCAAACTGTTCTTCCTCAATATTCGTTGCATTGTTCTTATTGCAAACAGCATTATATATATCATCCAATGGCAGCGTTGCAGAAATGGTATCAATAAAATTAAGTATTTTGCGCTTATTGTTATCATCAAACTCATCCAAAAAATGTCGGATGAATTCCGATTCCTTATTAACAAAAAATCTTTCTTTTTGATTTTTATCAAGAGATTTGTTCCAGATTTTATTATCATCACGTTCCAGTGTTAACCTAACCCTTTTGGTAGTTTTCTCTTTAGATCTGGAACACACATCAGAAACTGCCTTTTTAAGATAATTCAAGATCTGACGCGGAATGGTTGCGTTTTGCTTTTTTATATCAATATCCCAAATCTCATCCAGTGAGTTCGGAATATCTACTTTGATTCTGCCATACTTAAGTAATTCTGCACTAACATTCGCGGATGAAAGTCTGAACCACTTGCCATATATAATCAAGCGATCATTCCTATAGATGTAAAATCCTTGATCATTCCGCAATGCATCGATTCCACCAAGTTTATCAATATCTTTATCAGAAAGGTCTGTCATATGCGGAAGAATAAATGGCTGAACTTTAATCGTTTCGCCGTCAAAAGTAATCTCGCTAACCTTTTTAGAATCAGTTTTAGGATGATCTTCTAAAAAAGGATCCAATGGTTCAAGCAAATCATTATTCACATAAATCTTCAAGGGTTTGAATCTATTAGATAAAAACCTGTGAAAAACCAAGCGCAAATGCTTTTCCGCGTCTGCCATTTCATCGGATAAATATTCACGAATTCTGCCATTGCTTTTTTTATACGCAATATCAAAATTCTGCCACACCACCAAAGTCCCCATCGGCAACTCCATTAATGCGTCAACCGTTGGAATTTCGGCGATTTCCATCTCATCCAGTTCAATACAATCCCATTTTTTATCTTTTATTACAAGATCAAGATCCCATTGAAAGCCAGAAATAACGTTTTCATTTTTAGAAAGAACCGTAAGGAGTCTACATTGAGAAAGCGAAGCAGACTTCAACCCAAGTCCAAAACGCCCAAGATCTGATAAACCATATTCCCGATCACTGCCATATTTCATAGCATTGAATAATTCATTTCGAGTCATACCGTTACCATCATCCAAAACTGAGATGAATAACTCTGAATCATTTATCGGAACATTTATGTATACATTTTTCGCTTTAGCAGAAATTGAATTATCAATAATATCTGCTAAGGCGGTTTTGAATGTATATCCTATCGAACGCATGGAATTCATAAGTACGCTAGGCGATGGCGTATTTTCAATCTTTACTGACATCCGAATCCCCCTTTTTTATCCGGTTATCATAAAAATGATATTCCGAATAAAATTTTGTCATTTTGTTTAATAATTCTGTCATCTTTAAAACTACGCCATTTGGCCCCACCACTTTCAACCTCTCACCAAAAGAACAGCACCAACCGAAAAACATCGGACTTATCTGAACTTCGGCAGAAAACGAAATTCTATCCGTACCGAGTGAAGCTATACTCATATCTTCGCCGAACTTGTCGAAGATTACGTCCAACATATCACGATCTGCCTCAAAACTGACCGTTTGTTTCTCTCCGCCGAACATTGAAAACGCTTGCTTCCGATGCTTCGATATACTTAGCGCCTTAGGTCTGACTTTCGTATTAATACCATCAGCCAGCATCTCGGCATTCAACATTCTGTCAATACGATAGGTTACAATATTATCATGGTTATCGTGATAGCATATCAGATAATAATTGTCATTAGAAAAGATCATTGCAACGGGATTTGCCGTATACTTTTCGCCGTTCTTTCTAAACACACGCTCGTGACGATCGTTCAAATCAAAATACTGAAACGCAATCTTCTTTTCTGCAAGAATGGCATCTTCTATCTTATTTACGGTGTAGTAGATATGCTCATTACTGTGCTTGGTAGTATTAAACTCAACAATGTTCTTTTTGAGAATGTCCGCACGATAACTACCGCCGAGAGCGGCGATTTTATCCGTCAATTCTTCTGTCTTTTTCGGGGATATAAAACTTGCAGCTTGTACCGCATCGATTAAAATTCTGAGTTCCGGAATATCAAATCTTCTGTCAACTATATAATACGAATTACTATGCTGACCTTTCTGTGTCACAACCTCATATCCGAAAGAATTCAGCGTAGCAATATCGGCATATAATGTTCTTCTGTCGCAAGTTATTCCGTTATCGGCAAGACGTTGTATTATCTGTCCCGTTGTCAGTGGACGATTTTCGTCACTTTCCTGTTTCAGAATCTCCCAAATTTTAAGAAGTTTGATTTTCGAGAAGTTTTCCTTACCCATAATAAACCCCATAAATGAATATACATAAATATTATAACACAAATAAAAAGTAAAGTAAAGATTTCAAAGTCTGTTTTTTAAGACACTCATAAGCATATCAAAAGAGGCCGTGCTATCACGACCTCTTTACTAATTCAACTTAAATTATGAGTTTATGTATTTAATTAAAAAACATACCCGTGTCCTATCATTCTGTTAAATTTGATAACAATTCTAAAATATTCTTTTCATACTGAACATAAACGCTATGATTCAACAATTTATGTTTCTCATTTTGTAAATCAATAACATTTATAGACATCTCTTTTTTAATGAACTCATTACCATCTATGGTGGCAACAATAACTTGATTATCAAGTATATTTTCTTTCAATATGAAATCCATAATTATTTTAGCATTTTCTTTATCTTGCTCGTCACCACGCGGAGAGTCTATTACTATAGGAAAACTCACGATATCTTTATTCATTTTTAATTTTGCAATTAAAAAAGCATAGTATTTTGCCAATATAACTCTGTCTTTATATGCGCCACTGGCTGAAATACTATCTCCTATTGAATAGTCATTTGCATTGACCTCTTCCTTAGATATATTCAATTCAGAAAACAATTTCGCCAAAATACTTTTATAAATTAATTCAGCCGTTTCTGCCTTTTTTTTGTACTCTTTGAGTTCTTTTGACAACGATTTTATTTCTTCTTCGCGTTTTTCTTTATTTAGAGTTAATTCTCCAATTCTTTGCACATTTTCTTGAATCAATGATTTGGCACTTCTAATTTTTATGTATTTATTATATAAATCCTCATCTGATGATATATTTTTTTCAAGCTGCACAAAATCGGCCCTAGTTTCAATATACTTTTTATTCTTTTTTTCAATCTTTTCTTGATAAGAAGCTATTTCATCAGATACTCGACTCAATTCTATGGCAAGATTTTCTAATATATACTCCCGTTCAAATCTTTCCTTAAAATCAATTGAAAACTCATACCCGCATTCAGGACATTGAACATTATGGAAAATCTTTTTTTGTTTATTTTCTTTTTTGAAAAAGTTTTCCAATTGTTCTTTTGTATGCATAGCTAAAGTTTTCTCGTTTTCTAGCTTAACGATTTCACCTTTTAACTTTTCTAACTTTAACAATATTGCATCAAGTTTTGCCCTGTTATTATTAATTTTTTCTGTTAACTCAGCTTCATCAGCTAAAATTTCGCCGTTTTGATCTAATATATCCTTGAGATATTCCGTTATTCTTTTACAATCTTCATACTCCTCATCTTCAACAGCTTGTTGATCTAACAATTGTTTCATCTTTAAATTTTTTTTAACAAAATCTTCCCCATAACATCCAAGATGATAAAACAAGGAAATTTTGCGTTGCGGTTTGCTAAACTGTGCCAACCTATCAAAAGACTCAGTTTCTGGTGTCCAGCCATTTTCTTGATCTATATAATAGGGAAGATACATGAATACAGGAGCAGAGGAAATAATTGTTTTATTATCATCTTTTGCCACTAATTTTATATCTAAATCAAATATTTTATTAAAATACTCCGTAAGTTTTTTTACTCTATAAAGTTTAACAACGCAACCATTAGGCTCATATATCGTAAAAATATGGTTTTTCCTAACTATTTTATACTCTTTATTATCTACATCAAACTTTAGAAAGTATAACGAATCAACTCGTTTCCAAGTATCTGAAAAAAAGGATTCTGCTCCGAGAACATGATATAAAGATTTGCATATTAAAGATTTACCAACATGGTTATTGTGGCTAGTCAACATGTTCTTTCCATCGGTAAACGTGATAAGTTGAGCTGTCTTGGTTCCTAAATCCACTATTAGCAACTCTTTAAATACAACTTTGCTCACTTAAACCACCTCCCCATTAATATACTTGTAATATACAAATGCTGTTGCAAATTTTATATATCCCTCATCCTGATAAACTGGAGATATTTTAGTGTTTTTATTTATAAAATTAACGCTTTGACTTATTAAAGTCTGCGTATTACTATTTCTTACATAATTCAAAATTTCAGAAATAAAAACCTTAAATGGCTCATCATTTTTAGTTAAATCCATCAAAAACCGAGGTCTCTGCGCGGCCATTTCTTTTTGTTCAGATATTGTGGATATATTTAACAAAGAATACAAATCAACATTCTTTGGTATAGACTCATTTAAATAAGTTGCTAAAGATTGTTCGAATTCATTTTTTGTATATCCCTTTTTACGAACAATTTCATTAATATCGGTAGTTTTAGGATTAATCTCGTTATTAAAACGCGAATCCAATGTATCATACAGTGCAGTAAAAAATGCTCTGGTCTTTATAAGCTCCGCATTACTATCAATATTTATAATAAAATCTTCAAATAGCTTAAGCGCTTGCTCTTTGTGCGTATCACAATGTAAATTTGATTTTATAAAATAAAATTTTGATAAGTCAACTTCTTCAATAGGAATATTTTCACTATCGCTTATACATTTTTTAATTCTATATAGTCTTTTTTCATCATCTTTGACTTCCTCTTTTTCAACTGTATCTGCACTAATTTTAGTCTTTTCATTTGGGAATATTATTTGATTATCTGTAATATCCACATTTGAAACAAGAGCAATTTCATAATTGAAACCAGAAAAATTATAAGTATGTTTGTATAAATTTTGGAACCATTTTTCACTAATAATATAATTCAATGTAAATTCTCCACGGTTTTTTGTCTTAACTTGATATAAAAATAGCTCTTCCGTCCCGTTAACAACTTTTTTTACCGCTACATCCTCAATGCAATCCATAAAAACAGTGAAATCTTCGACAGCATAAAGTTCGACAATCAATTTTATAGCAAAGCTTAATTGAATAGTTAATCTATTCTTTGCTATACTTCCAGACATATCTTTATATACTTTTTCTATTTGCTTATCTATATGCATATATTAATTTTCCCCTGTTATGCTGTAATTGAATAATTTTTATTGATTTATTCTTCTGGGTTTTCTCTAATTACATATTTTTTCTATTGATTTTAAGTAGCTTGTTTTGTCAGTATTATATCATTTATTTTTATTAAAGTAAAGTTTTCAAAGTCGGTTTTTAATGACACACGCAAGCAAAGTAAGGCTCTAGCAAATTATAATAACATTTTTTCTTCTTCCTTTCTTTGATTTTCTGATTTTTCTTGCTCCAACATATCATATACGGCAAGTTCAAGGGAAAACACCAAAGAGTCCAACGTCCGCTTTGGTATTTGGGTGATTAAAGGTTCACCATTGACCTCTATTTGATAATTTGTCGGTTTTCTTTTTCTCATAGCTAAATGATAAATCAATTAGCCGCCAAAGTGTGAGTACCTTATCCGCACGTTTCCCGTAGCAAAAGGTAATGTTTTTATCACATAAAGGTAAACTCGACCGATTTTTTGCCTTTCGCCTTTTCCTCATATCAGAAAAAGACTTCGGCATCAAGGGGAAAAATTATCGCTTAAAATTCAAAGAATAAAGACTTCAATGCAATATTTTTTCCTGTTTCCTTGACTCCTTCGTCTTTTCCTGATTTCTCCTTTTCGTCGAAAGACAAAAAACAAAAGGAGGTTAAAAGTTGAAAGAGCAAAAAGTTTCTTCAAAGTCGCAAATAGTCTGCGAGTTCAACATTTACAATTCAGCAAAAAGATTAAGGAGGCTCAATATTTATGAAAAAAGCAGTGATTTACGCACGTTATTCAAGTGACACACAAACAGAACAGTCCATCGAAGGACAGCTCCGTGTCTGTCAAAACTATGCAAAAAATAACCAACTTCTCGTCGTCGATACATACGTTGACCGTGCTATGACAGGTACAAACGATATGCGTCCCGATTTTCAGCGCATGATCAAAGCAAGCAGCAAACGGCAATGGGAATACGTCATCGTTTATAAACTTGACCGTTTTTCGAGGGACAAGTACGAAATGACTATCCATAAGCACACATTGAAAGAAAACGGAGTGAAACTTGTATCCGCTATGGAGAACATTCCGGACTCTCCCGAAGGTATAATCCTTGAATCGCTGCTCGAAGGGTATGAGCACTCAAATGGACATAATAAAAATCAAATATGGATTGAAACGGTTTATATTCGGTGTAAATCAAAAGCGGAGTTCGTGAAACGGATTCCGCTTTTTCATTAGGCTCTTGAAATTCGGAATGTTTTGTAGGAATAATGGAAATCAAAGCTATTGCCTATGACAGATAACAAGCAGCACGACACCCGCACCGCCCGCCGCCCCGACTGCGTGACGGAAATCCGCATGGGCAATTCCGTCCTTGTCGTGTCCGGCTATTTCAAGAAAGATACCACGACCACCGCCGCCGACAAAATGGCGCGGGTACTGGAAGCGGAAGCCGCTGCTACACAGGAGCCGACTTATCCGGCATGAGCCGGGGCATGGAAAAAGCGGCCACGCCGGGGAGCGTGACCGCTGGAAATCATTTTTTCGTACAATGCTTTATCTCATGTACAAAGAGCGTCACAGCATATATGCCGCAAACCAAAAGAATTATATCTTCATACGCACTAAAAATCACAGATTTTATCCCGGTAAGCCCCCAAATCGCTAATAGTGCAAGAAGCAATTTGTTTTTCTTTTTGTAACCGGCATATATAGTTATCCCCAAGCTAACGACGGGACAAGGCATTATATGCGTCACCATTTGCGGGAAACGATTTCCCAACAAGAAAGAAACCAGTGGATAGAGCAGATAAAGCACTAACAGCAGACATTGCCAGCCATTAGGTTTTTCAAGTATATCATTCCTATTATGCCAGCTTTCATACAGAAACAGAAAGCCACAAAGCAGGTACAATGGGAGCGCAAAGTATTTTTGAATAGGTTCCACTCCATGCCACGCAAAAAATGCAATGCCTATAAACAAGTGGATAATCCCAAGAGCAAATTTAGCAGCCCATTTTACTTTATGGGAATAAGATAATACCGCAGTTATGACCGCAAACAGGAATAACACAATTTGAACGGCTACTGTCTGCTGATTGTAAATGCCGATAACATTCCAAAAAATTTGTGCGTCCATGCTACCACCTCCGACTGCGATTTTCTAAACCCAGTATATCACGAAACCGCAAACTTTTCTATGCGTCAATTTACTTCTCTAAAAATTGTCGTTTTGACAAATCATAAAGAAGCAGATTTTACACTTTTGCCGCTATACAGCCCGCCCTATTCCGTGGTACAATGAAACCACGGAATAGTGGGGCTGGCTGTCGGAAACGGAGGA